>JABAHQ010000450.1_pt4 | contig 72387 bp, 66 predicted proteins | sample 7062091 | NCBI WGS metagenome assembly JABAHQ01 (sample SAMN14534359, study PRJNA622989) | marine sediment metagenome | biome: marine biome [ENVO:00000428]; feature: marine pelagic biome [ENVO:01000023]; material: deep marine sediment [ENVO:00002113] | place: India: Gulf of Kutch | collected...
TGGCGTCCTTTGCGTCAAACAACAGAGCCAAACAGGACGGCCGGGTCATACGCCGAGGTACTCGAGGATGCCCTCGGCGGCCTGGCGGCCTTCCCACACGGCGGTGACCACCAGGTCGGAGCCGCGCACCATGTCGCCGCCCGCGAAGACCTTGGGATTGCTGGTCTGGTAGTGGACGCTCTCGTTGTCGCTGGTCCGGACCCGCCCGCGCTCGTCAATGTCGATACCGTGATCGGTGAACCAGGCCGCCGGGCTGGGGCGAAAGCCGAAGGCGATGATTACCCGGTCCGCCGGCAGGATCTCCTCGGTGCCCGGGACCGGCTCGGGTCGGCGGCGGCCGCGCTCGTCGGCGGCGCCAAGGCGGGTGGTGACCACCTTCACGCCCTCCACGCGTCCGTGGCCGACGATCTCGACCGGCTGGCGGTTCCAGAGGAACTTCACCCCCTCCTCCTTGGCGTTCTGCACCTCGCGCCGTGAGCCCGGCATGTTCTCCTCGTCGCGGCGGTAGGCGCAGATCACGCTGCCGGCGCCCTGGCGGATGGCGGTGCGGTTGCAGTCCATCGCCGTATCACCGCCCCCGAGCACGACCACCCGTCGACCCTTCAGGTCGATGAGCTCCGATCGTGAGCCCTCGAGGCCCATCAGGCGACTGATATTGGATATGAGGTAGGGGAGGGCTTCATGCACGCCGGTGAGCTGCTCGCCCGGAAACCCGCCCTTCATGTAGGTGTAGGTGCCCATGCCGAGAAACACGGCATCGTACTCGCCGAGCAGTCGCTCGAAGGCGATGTCGGTGCCGATCTCCGTGCCGAGGACGAACTCCACGCCCATCTCCTCCAGGATCTGGCGGCGCGCACGGATCACCTCCTTCTCGAGCTTGAAGGGCGGGATGCCGAAGGTGAGCAGCCCGCCGATCTCCGAATAGCGGTCGTAGACGATCGCCTTCACGCCGTTGCGGGTGAGCACGTCCGCGCACGCGAGACCGGCCGGCCCCGCGCCGACGACTGCGACCTTGCGGCCGGTCGAGACGACGTGCGAGAGATCCGGCCGCCAGCCCTGATTCACGGCCTCGTCGGTGATGTACTTCTCGACCGCGCCGATCGTGATGGCCCCGAATCCGTCGTTCAGCGTGCACGCCCCCTCGCACAGGCGGTCCTGTGGACAAACGCGCCCGCATACCTCGGGCAGGGAGTTGGTCTTGTGAGCGAGCTCCGCCGCCTCGAAAAGGTTGCCCTCGGCCACGAGCTGCAGCCAGCTCGGGATATAATTGTGAACCGGACACTTCCACTCGCAATACGGGTTGCCGCAGTGAAGGCACCGCCCGGATTGAGCGGCCGCCCCCTCGGGGTCGAACTGCCCGTAGATCTCCTCCCACTTGTAGATGCGCACCGGCACCTCGACCTTGGTGGGGTCCTGGCGCGGCACCTCGAGGAATTGAAACGGGTTCTTGGGCATCGGTCTCAGCGCGACACCGGCGATGGACGCCTCGCGTGCGGCGGGCCGGCCGCGGCTACGCGGCCTTCTGGAGCGTGTCCAGCACGGATTGCAGGTCGGCCGCCTTGGGCTTGACGAGCCAAAACCGCCCGACGAAGTCATGGAAGTTCTCCAGCACCTCCCGCCCCCAGGCGCTCCCGGTCTCGGCCACGAACTCCTCGACCATCGCGTAGAGGAAGTTGCGATGCGCCTCCATCTCTTCGCGATTGATGCGGTTGATGTCGATCAGCTCGTGGTTGTATCGATCGACGAACGAGTCGTCGAGATCCAGGACGAACGCGATGCCGCCGGTCATCCCGGCGCCGAAGTTGATCCCCGTAGGGCCCAGCGCCGTGACCACCCCGCCGGTCATGTACTCGCAGCCGTGATCGCCGACGCCCTCGACCACCGCATGGGCGCCGGAGTTGCGCACGCCGAAGCGCTCGCCGGCGAGGCCGGCGGCATAGAGCTTGCCGCCCGTGGCGCCGTACAGGCAGGTATTACCCATGATGACATTCTCGTTGCTCTTGATGTCGCCGTCGCGCGGCGGATAGATCACGAGCTGGCCGCCGGCCATGCCCTTGCCCACGTAATCGTTGGCGTCGCCCTCGAGGTAGAGGTGCAGGCCCCCGGCGTTCCAGACCCCGAAGCTCTGCCCGGCGGTGCCCCGCAGGCGCACGACCAGCGGCGCGTCGGACATGCCCTGGTTGTCCCAGCGTTTGGCGATCTCACCCGATAATCGGGCCCCGATGGAACGATTGAAGTTCTTCAGCGCGTAGGCGAATTCGCCGCCGCTCTTGTTCTCGATCGCTGCGAGGCTGTCGCGCACCATTTGCTCGGCCAGCTCCCCCTTGTCGAACGGCTCGTTGCGCGGATACTGGCAAAACCGCGGCTTGTCGGCGGGCACGCCGCCGTCGGAGAGCAGCGGCGCGAGGTCCAGGCCCGCCTGCCGGGGAGTGTCGCCCGGGAGGATCTCGAGCAGGTCGGTGCGGCCGATGAGATCGGTGAGCCTGCGCACCCCGACGGCGGCCATGACCTCGCGCACCTCGCGGGCGACGAAACGGAAATAGTTCATGACCATCTCGGGGAGGCCGATGAAGTGCTGAGTGCGCAATACCTTGTTCTGGGTGGCCACCCCGGTGGCGCAGTTGTTCAGGTGGCAGATCCGCAGGTACTTGCAGCCGAGCGCCACCATCGGCGCGGTGCCGAAGCCGAAGCTCTCCGCCCCCAGGATCGCCGCCTTGACGACGTCGAGGCCGGTCTTCAGGCCGCCGTCGGTCTGGACCCGAACCTTGTCGCGCAGATCGTTGGCGCGCAGGGCCTGCTGCGTCTCGGTGAGCCCGAGCTCCCATGGAGTGCCGGCGTACTTCACCGAGGTCAGCGGGCTGGCGCCGGTGCCGCCGTCGTGGCCGGCGATGGTGATCAGGTCGGCGTAGGCCTTGGCCACGCCCGCCGCCACCGTGCCCACTCCGGCGCTCGATACGAGCTTGACCGAGACCAGGGCCTGCGGGTTCACCTGTTTCAGATCGAAGATCAGCTGAGCCAGATCCTCGATTGAATAGATGTCATGATGGGGCGGCGGGGAGATGAGCGCGACGCCGGGCTTCGCGTAACGCAGCTTGGCGATCATCTCGTTGACCTTGTGGCCCGGCAGCTGGCCGCCCTCGCCCGGCTTGGCGCCCTGGGCGATCTTGATCTGCAGCACCTCGGCGTTGACCAGGTAAGCCGGCGTCACGCCGAAGCGGCCCGAGGCGACCTGCTTGATCTTCGAGACGCGCTCGCTCCGGTAGCGTGCCGGGTCCTCACCGCCCTCGCCCGAATTGGAGCGACCCTCGAGACGATTCATGGCGATCGCCAAGGCCTCGTGCGCCTCGGGCGACAGCGCGCCGAGCGACATGCCGGCGGTGTCGAACCGCGGCACGATATCCTCGATCGGCTCGACGTCGTCGACCGGCACGGGCTGGGTGTCGTCGCGGAGCTTGAGCAGGTCGCGCAGGCAGGTCACGGGACGGCCCTGCACCGTCGCGACGAACTCGAGATAGCGCTCGTACTCGCCCGTCTGCACGGCGGCGTGCAGGGTGCGGATGACCTCGGGGTTGAAGGCGTGGTATTCCCCGCCGTGGACGTATTTGAGCAGGCCGCCCTGATCGATGGGCTTGCGTGCATTGAACGCCTGCCACGAAAGCTTCCTTTGGTCCTCGTCCAGGTCGTCGAAGCTCATGCCTCCGATCCGGCTGGTGGTGCCGGAGAAGCACAGGTCCACCACGTCGCTGGCGAGCCCGGCGATCTCGAAGAGCTGCGCGCCGCGGTAGCTGGTGATCGTGGAGATGCCCATTTTGGAGAGGATCTTGTACAGCCCCTTGTCGATCCCCTTTCGATAACGCGATGCGATGTCTTCGGTCCGCGCCCGCGGGATCTCGCCGGTGCGCACCATGTCGTGCAGCACCTCATAAGCGAGATAGGGGTAGACCGCGGTCGCGCCGTAACCGATGAAGCATCCGAAATGATGCGGGTCGCGCGCCGTGCCCGTCTCGACCACGATGTTGGCGTCGCACCGCATCCCCTCGCGGATCAGGCGGTGGTGCACGGCGCCCGTGGCGAGCAGGGCATGAATGGGCAGCTTGCCCCGCGTGATTCCCCGGTCGGAGAGGACGAGGATCACCTTCCCGGCGCGCACCGCCTCCACGGCCCGGTCGCAGAGCGTCTGCAGCGCGTGGCGCAGGCCTTCGTCGTCCGGGTAGTTCAGGTCGAGAACCTCATGCGCGTAAGCGCTGTCCCCGACCTCGAGCAGCTTGCGGAACTTCGTCTCCGACAGCACGGGAGAATTGACCACCAGGCGGGCCGCGTGCTCCTCGCTCTCGGCGAACAGGTTCTGCTCGCGGCCGAAGCAGGTCTCGAGCGACATCACGATCTGCTCGCGCAACGGGTCGATGGGCGGGTTCGTCACCTGTGCGAAGGTCTGGCGAAAGCTGTCGAACACGCTGCGCACCTGCCTGGAGAGGACCGGCAGGGGAGTGTCGTCGCCCATCGAGCCGACCGCTTCCTGACCGGCGTCGGCGAGCACGCGGATGACCTGGTCGCGCTCCTCGAACGTGACCCCGAACAGCTTCTGGTGGCTCTTCACCGTCGCCTTGTCCATCGGCGTACGGGTCAGCGTGTCGTCGCCCAGTCGCGACTCTAGGCGCCGCGCGTGCCGGCGCAGCCAGCGCTTGTATGGATGGCGGCGCTTCAGGCGCTCGTCGATATCGGACGGCAGCAGCAGCTCGCCGGTCTCGGTGTCGGCGGCGATCATCTGGCCGGGCTTGAGCCGTCCCTTGGTGAGCACCTCTTCGGGCGTGTAGTCGTAAACCCCGATCTCGGAGGCGAGGGTGATATGGCGATCTTTCGTGATGACATAGCGCGCGGGGCGCAGTCCGTTGCGATCCATAACGCAGGCTGCGTGGCGTCCGTCCGTGAGCACGATGCCCGCCGGTCCGTCCCACGGCTCCATGTGCATCGAGTTGTACTCGTAGAACGCCCGCAGATCGGGATCGAGCTTCTCCACGTTCTGCCAGGCCGGAGGGATGAGCACCCGCATGGCGCGGAAGATATCCATGCCTCCCATCAGCAGGGCCTCGAGCATATTGTCGAGGCTGCAGGAGTCCGAGCCCTCGAGCGAGACCCAGGGGCGCACGTCATCCATGTCGGGGATCAGCTCGGACTCGAGCTTGTATGCGCGCGCCGTGGCCCAGTTGCGGTTGCCTTGCACGGTGTTGATCTCGCCGTTGTGAGCGAGATAGCGGAACGGCTGCGAGAGCCGCCATTGCGGCCAGGTGTTGGTGGAGAAACGCTGATGGAAGACGCAGAGCGAGGACACCAGTCGCGCGTCCTTGAGCTCGGGGTAGAACACCGGCAGGTTGCGCGGCATCACCAGCCCCTTGTACGAGAGCACGTGGGTCGAGAGGCTGCAGACGTAGAAGGTGTCGTCCTCAGCCTCGAGCGCCTTCTCCGCGCGACGGCGCGCGACGTAGAGGTGGCGCTCGAGCGCGGCCCCGTCCATCCCCGCCGGCGCGTTCACGAATACCTGGCGGACCACCGGCATGGTCTTGAGGGCCTCGGCGCCGCAGGCCTCGGGGTCGGTCGGCACCTCGCGCCAGCCGGCCACCTCGAGCCCCTCGGCCGCGAGCTCGCGGTCCAGGCGTCCCTGGGCCGCCCGCGCCCGTCCCGGATCCTGGCTGAGGAATACCATTCCGACCGCGTAGCGATCGCCCAACGCGAACCCGCATTCATCTGCGATGGCGCGCAGGAAGCTGTCAGGCTTCTTGACCAACAGGCCGCAGCCGTCGCCCGTCTTGCCGTCGGCCGCGACCGCCCCGCGGTGCGTGAGTCGGCTCAGGGACTGCACCGCGGTCTGCACCAGCCATTGGCTGGGGCGGCCGTCCATTTGAGCGATGAGGCCGAACCCGCAGTTGTCCCGCTCGAAACCGGAGCGGTGCAGGCCCGGGGCGGTCGTGGAGCGCGGATCGTGGCACTTGGTGGTCATACGGTGTTACCTGCGTCGAGGCGGCGTGCTCGCCAGCGCGCCGCGCAGGGGCAAACGCCCCGCAGCGTGCGCGCGCTCGGGTGAGAACGTTTGGCCCCGGGCCAAAAGGGCCGCCAGTATACCGCTCGCCACGGCGGTGTTCAATTCGCTTTCCCGTTGTTTTGCTGCGCTTTTTGGGCGCCGGCGTCAGTCCGCGGCAGGCACGAGCGCGGCCTGGATCGAGCCGAACCGGCGGACCCGGGGCCGCTGCTCGCGGGCGCTCGGCGGGAGGTCGCCGATGGCCCGCCGGGCCGCAGTGGCTGAGGGATAGGACCCGTGGACGAGCACGTACCCCTCCCGCCCCCGCTCGCGCGTGCGCAGCCGGGCCCTCGGGCCGGGGAGGGGGCTGCGGGCGAGAAAGCCCTCGAGGCGGTGCGGCTCGCCCACGGCCAGGATCTGCACCGTGTACGCGTCGGCGGGCTGGGCGAGAAGCCAGGCGCGACCTTGCTAAGGCCGCGAATCCGGGGATGGCGCCACCGGCGCCTCAGAGGTGCCTGCGGAACCGATCTGTCCCGGACGGTCCTCGACCGCCCCGGGCGGAGACGGCGGCAGCGGCAGTCGGGTCGCAGGGCGTGCCTGGGCTGCGACGGGTCCTTCCTCGGCCGCGGGACCGCCGGCCAGCCAGGCCGTGAGGAGCGCGCCGGCCAATGCGCCGGCCAAGGCAGCGAGCAGGGTGCGTGCCCGGCCGGGGCGCCGTTGGGTACCGGAGCTGACAGGAGTCGTGCCGGCACCCTGCGCCAGGCGGCCGCTGGCGGCCGCATTGATCCGGGCCGGATTACCGCCGCTCTCCTGCTGGATGGCGGCCAGGTTGGCGGCGCTGAAGGGACGCTCGCCACCGGCCCCGGCTGCGCTCAGGCGGTGCTCGATATAGCTGGCGGTCTGCTCGGCGGAGAACGGCGTGAGCGCCAGCCGGTGCAGCCGTTCCGCGCCATGAGCCACGGCCTCGAGCTGACTCAGCGTGTTCTCGACCGCCGGCTCGGCCAGCAGCAACAGACGGATCAAGGGGGGACCGTCCCCCGGCGCCGTGCGGCGCGCGAAGGCGAGCAGAGTGCGCAGGCTCCGAGCGGACAGACGATGGGCGTCGTCGACGCCGATGACCGGGACCTGGCCGGCCCGCTCGAGGGTCACCAGGTGTTGCTCGAAGGCGGCCATCAGGCCACCTTCGGCCGACGCGTCCGGCGCGCCGAACTCCGCGTGCATCGCGCGGAACAGTGCCTGCGGGTCCAGCCCGGGGTGCGCCTCGATCCGCGCCATGCGCCAGCCGCCCGCGTTGCGCCGGCCGAGCGCGTCGAGCAACGTGCTCTTGCCGAGGCCGCCCTCGCCGAGCACCAGCACCGGGCGGTGAGCGCGCCCGAGCAGGGCCTCGACCGAGATGGTCAGCTCCTCGAGGCTGGGGTCGCTGTAGCGCACCGGACCGTCGGCGGTGTCGCGGAACGGGTCGGCGTGCAGCCCGAGGCGCCGCAGATAAGCGGTGGTGTCGCCGCCGCTCGGGCTCAACTGGTGCCCCCCGTGCCCTGGGCGAAGACCACGCGGTAGCCCCGCCTGAGCTGCGCGTCGCGCGCCTCGATGAGGGCCTGCTCGGCGGCCTCACGGCTCGGATAGTGCTCGCGGCGCAGGCGCGTGCCCCGCCCCACCTGACCCCACTCCTTGACCAGCGTCCAGCCCTCGAGCAGGTCCTGCTGCAGGATCAGATGATAGAAGCGAGGCGCCGCCTCGTCACCGGCCGGTATCTGGAGGTATATCCGCATGGGTGCGCTCGACCGCGCGTCGGCCCCGCTCGGCCTCAGAGCAGGCCGCTCGGATGGGCGGCCTCGTGCTGCCCGCTCAACGCCCTGGGATTGAACACCCGCTCATGCTCGGCAAGCGCATAGCGGTCGGTCATCCCCGCGACGTAGTCGGCGACCGCCCGCGCGCGCCCGCTCACCCCACGCTCCGCCTCGAGCCGCGCGACCTCGGCTTGAGGCTCGGGCGGCAGCAAGCGGTGGTCGTCGAGGAACGCGTCGAACAGCGCTCGCACGACCTGCGCCGCCTTGGTCGTCATGCGGTGCACGCGATAATGACGATAGAGATTGTTGCGCAGGAACCGCTTGAGCTCCAGGTTGGCCTCGCGCATCTCATCACTGAAGGCGATCAGCGGCCGCGGCTGGGCCCGCACGGCCTGGGGGTCGACGGGTGCCGCCTCGCCGAGGCGGCCGCGTGACGTCTCGATGAGGTCGACGACCTGCCGGTTGATCATCCGCCGAACGACCTCGTGAATCGTGCGCCGCTCGGGGAGAGCGGGATAACGCTGCCGCACCTCGTCGTACTGCTCGCGAAATAGGTGCAGCGCGGTGAGCTGCTCGATGGTGATCAGGCCCGCGCGCAGCCCGTCGTCGACGTCGTGGTTATTGTAGGCGATCTCGTCTGCAACATTGGCGAGCTGCGCCTCGAGCGAGGGCTGACTCTTGTCGATGAACCGGCGGCCCAGCGCGCCGAGCGCCTGCGCGTCGCGGGGCGAGCAGTGCTTCAAGACCCCCTCGCGTGTCTCGAAGGTGAGGTTGAGCCCGGGGAAGTCGGCATAGCGCTGCTCGAGCTCGTCCACCACTCGCAGCGACTGCAGGTTGTGCTCGAATCCGCCGTGCTCGCGCATGCGCTCGTTCAGCGCGTCCTGCCCGGCGTGGCCGAACGGCGTGTGGCCGAGGTCGTGGGCGAGCGCGATCGCCTCGGTCAGATCTTCATTGAGGGCCAGCGCCCGCGCGACCGAGCGGGCGATCTGGGCGACCTCCAGCGAGTGGGTGAGCCGTGTGCGAAACAGGTCGCCTTCGTGATTGACGAACACCTGGGTTTTGTACTCCAGCCGGCGGAAAGCCGCCGAGTGCACGATTCGATCGCGGTCGCGCTGGTAGGGGCTGCGGTAGGCGGGACCGGGCTCGGCGTAGCGCCGTCCCTGGGAGCGGGCGGGGTCCGCCGCGTAGGGGGCGAGGGGCGTTGTGCTCGGCGCATCGCTCATGCACCTGTCCTCGGGTGGCTCAGGCCTTGCGCGCGGGTCTCCTCGGTCAGCGCGGCCTCCAGGGCGGCGGGATCGAACCGGTCGGTGACCACCGCGCGCCCGAGCGCCTCGAGCAGCACCAGTCGCAGGCGCCCGGCCGCCACCTTCTTGTCGACCGCCATCAGCTCGAGCATGCGCCGCGCCGAGATGTCGATCGGCGGCCTGATCGGAAGGCCGGCCCTTGCGATCAGGGCCTCCGCGCGCGCGCACGCCCGCTCGTCCAACCACCCGAGCCGTGCCGAGAATCGGGCCGCCATGGCCATCCCCGCGCCCACGGCCTCCCCGTGCAGCCACCGCCCGTACCCGGTCGCGGTCTCAATAGCGTGGCCGAAGGTATGGCCGAGGTTGAGCAGCGCCCGCTGTCCGCCCTCGCGCTCATCGGCGGCGACCACCTCGGCCTTGTTGCGGCACGAGCGCCCGATCGCGCCCGCCAGCGCCTGCGAGTCTCGGGCGAGCAACGCGTCGAGGTGCTCCTCCAGCCAGGCGAAGAGCTCGGCGTCGCGGATGAGCCCGTACTTGATCACCTCGGCGAGCCCCGCGCGCAGCTCTCGGTCCGGCAGGGTGTCGAGCGTATCGGTATCGGCGATGACCGCGCGCGGCTGGTGGAAGGCGCCGATCATGTTCTTGCCGAGCGGGTGGTTGACCCCCGTCTTGCCGCCGACCGAGGAGTCGACCTGGGCGAGCAGGGTCGTGGGCACCTGCACGAAGGCCACGCCGCGCTGGTAGCAGGCCGCGGCGAACCCCACCAGGTCGCCGATCACCCCGCCGCCGAGCGCGACCAGCGTCGCATCACGTCCGTAGCGAGCCTCCAGCAGCGCGTCGAAGACGCGCTCTACCGTGTCGAGGGTCTTGTGCTGCTCCCCGTCGGGCAGGACCAGGGTGTCCGGGCCGAGCTGCACGAGCCCGCGGCGGGCCGCCTCGAGGTAGAGCGGCGCGACCGTCTCGTTGGTGACGATCATCACCTGGCGCCCCGCGAGATAGGGCGTATACAGCGCCCCGTCGCCGAGCAGACCCTTGCCGATCATGATCGGGTAACTGCGATCGCCGAGCTCGACCGTAAGCGTCTCCATAGCTCGACACTATATAAGAAAAGCGCAGAGCGGTGGACCGCCCGGGCTCAGACCTGCGCCGAGAACGCCGGCTCGTTGCGCAGCCGCTCGAGGATCTCCCGGGTCACGGCGCGCACGTTCTTGCCGTCCGTGTCGATCACCAGGTCGGCGATCTCCCGGTACAGTGGATCGCGCACGGCCATCAGCTCCATCAGCCGGGCGCGGGGATCGTCGGTCCGCAGCAGGGGGCGGTTACGGTCGCGCCGAGTCCGGCGTAGCTGCTGGTCGACCGAGGCGTGCAGATAGATGACGTAGCCGCGGGCGGCCAGGCGGGTGCGGTTCTCGGGGTCGAGGACCGCGCCGCCGCCGGTGGCGACCACCACGCCCGCGCGCTGGCTGAGCTCGTCGATCATCGCGCGTTCGCGCCGGCGAAAACCCTCTTCGCCCTCCAGCTCGAAGATGAGCGGGATGTCGACGCCGGTGCGCGTCTCGAGCGCCTGGTCGCTGTCGTGGAACTCCAAGCCGAGGCTGCGCGCGAGCTGCCGCCCGACGGTGGACTTGCCGGCGCCCATGGGTCCGACGAGGAAGACGTTGGCGCTGCGGCCCATACTCAGCAACGTATGCCAGGGGTGGCCGCGGGAATCAAGCTCCGGGCCGGTGGATGCAGGAAAAAGGCCCCGCGGCGCTGCCGCGGGGCCGGGGTCGGTCGACATCCCCATCGGCTACGGGGTGACCGCCAGCTTCTCCTTGACGATCTTCGGCGTGACGAAGACGAGCAGCTCCGCCTTGTTATCGGTCTCGAGCTTTTGGCGGAAGAGGAAGCCCAGGTAGGGGAGCTCGCCGAAGAACGGTACCCGGTCGACCTCGTTGTTGCGCTCGCGCTCGTAGATGCCGCCGAGCACCACCGTCTCGCCGTTGTCGACGAGCACCTGCGTGGCCACCTCGCGCGTGTCGATCGAGGGCACGCCCGCGAAGATGTCGCCGACGCTGTCCTTGTTCACCCGCAGATCGAGGATGACGCGGTCGTCGGGCGTGATCTGCGGGGTCACCTGCAGCGAGAGCACGGCCTTCTTGAACTGCACCGAGGTGGCGCCGCTGGAGGTGGCCTGCTGGTAGGGGATCTCCACCCCCTGCTCGATGAGGGCCTCCTTCTGGTTGGCGGTGATCACCCGGGGGCTCGAGATCACCTCGCCGCGGCCCTCGGCCTGCAGCGCCGAGAGCTCGAGCTGCAGCAGCCCCGTGCCGACCTTGCCGATCGCGAGACCGAGCGCGCCGGCCGGATTGTTGACCGGCAGATCGACGATCAGATTCTCGTTGCCGCCCGTGCTGAAGGCGGTCGTCCCGCCGAAATCGGTGTCGCCCGGCAGCTTGCCGCCGACGATCGCGCCGTGACTGGCGTGCGTGGCGGTTTGGCTGTAACCGAACCGCACGCCGAGCTCCTCGCTGAAGTCGTCGTTGGCGACGACGATGCGTGACTCGATCAGCACCTGCCGGACCGGGATGTCCAGGCGATTCACGAGCCGGCGAATGTCGGCGAGCTTCTCGGCGGTGTCCTGCACGAGCAACGTGTTGGTGCGCTCGTCGATGGAGACGTTACCGCGCTCGGAGAGCAACGAATTCTCCTTGGCCTTGATAAGGCTGGCGAGATCGCCCGCCTTGGCGTAGTTCACCTGGATGAACTCCGAGCGCAAGGGGGCGAGGTCCTGGATCTGCTTTTGGGCCTCGAGCTCGAGCTTCTCGCGCGCGGCGATCTCCTCGGTGGGGGCGACCAGGATGACGTTCCCGGTCTTGCGCATATCCAGGCCCTTGGTCTTGAGGATGATGTCGAGCGCCTGGTCCCAGGGGACGTTCTTCAGGCGCAGCGTCAGGCTCCCCTGCACGGAATCACTCACCACGATGTTCAGGCCGGTGAAGTCCGCCAGCAGCTGCAGCACCGAGCGGACCTCGATGTCCTGGAAGTTGAGCGAGAGCCGCTCGCCGGTGTATTCGAATTCCTCTTTCTCGCGCGCTTCCTTCTCCTCCTTCGTGAGCGGCTTGACCTCCAGGGTGAATACGCGCTCCGACTGGTAGGCCAGATGCTCGTACTCCCCGGTGGGATGAACCACCATGCGTGTGTCGCTGCCGTGCGCGAACGTCTCCACGGTGTTGACGGGCGTGGCGAAGTCCACCACATCCAGCCGGCGCTCGAGCTTCTGGGGCAGGCTGGTATTCTTGAAATCCACGAGCAGCCGCTCCCCCTCTTGGCGCACGTCGACGGGGGCGGTGGGGTCGGAGAGCTCCACGATGACCTGGCCGGCGCCCTCCTCGGTGCGGCGGAAATCCACGCCGACGACCCGGTGGCCGTTTCGGTCGCCGCCGCGTGCAGCGGGGCCGGGACCGGCTTCCGCGGCGGCGGCCCGCGCACGCCCCTCTGCACCCGTGGGGTGCTCGAGCAGCACGTGGACCTTGTTGCCCTCGACCCGCGTCTCGTAGGGCGCCAGTTGCACGAGGTTCACCACGACCCGGGTGCGATTGTTCGCCTCGGCCGTGCTGATGCTCTGCGCCACCCCGACGCCGATCGTGCGGCTCTTCTTCTCGAGCGCGTTGCGGGTCGCCGGGAAATCAAGCGCGATCCGTGCGGGGTTGTCGATCGTGAAGCTCAGCGGCTCGGGCGCCTCGCTCTCGAGCACCAACGTGATGCGCACGCGATCGCCCGGCAGGGCCGCGAACTCGATGTCCTTCAGGGCGTTGGTCTCGGCCTCGGCGAGCGGTGCGGCGAGCGCCAGCAGGCCGAGGGCGAGGGCGCGCCCGACGCGCAACGGCCATCTGGCGCGGCCGGCCGTCTTGCCGGGTGGGGGTGCGAGCAACGCGCGCGTATTCATAGGTGACTCCCGGGTGCTTTATTGCTTGTTCGAATTCGAGGCCAGGCCGATGGCCGCGCCGCGCCGGCGCCAGCCGCCCATGCCGTCGGGCACGATCTCCGTCACCGCGATCTCGTTGGTGCCGATCTGGATGATCTTGCCGTTGTTCTGACCCAGATAGTTGCCGGTCTGCACGCGATAAATAGTGCCGTCGGGCGACTGGACCAGGCCCCACAGCTCCCGCTCCTGGGACAGGGTGCCCACCATCCGAAGGCTGTCGAGAGGGTAGCCCTCGAGCGGCTCCTTGGCCCGTTCCGGGTCCGGGCGAATCTCGCTCTCGCCCGAGGCGCTCTGCTGGCGCTCGCGGAAGTTCGCCCGCGCGAACGGGTCGCGCCGCTCCGCTGCCTCGTACGCGAAGGTCTGGTAGGGCTCGACCTCCGGCAGCGGGGCGACGTGGCCCTGGTGCTCGCTCTCGACGCGGTTCACGTACTGTCGCAAGTCGCTCATGTCCTGTGCGCAGCCGCCGACGGCGAGCGTCGCCGCGGCGATCGCTACCAGCGCGCCCGGCCGGGGGGTGGCGGGCCTCCAGGGGTTACGGATCATGGCTCAGCCTCGCCTCCTGCCCTTTTTGCCCTTGCCTTTCTTATCTTTGGTATTGGCTTTCTCATCCGCTTCGAGGTATCGATAGGTCTTGGCGGTCAGGTCCATGGTCAGCCGTCCCCCTTCACCTCCGCCGGGCTTTATCTTGATGTTGTGCAACGTCACGATCCGCGGCAGGGCCGCGACGTCGCTCACGAATCCGCCGAAGTCATGGTACGTGCCCGTCACCCGTATCTCGATGGGGAGCTCCGCGTAGAATTCGCGGCGCCGCTCGGCCTGGGGCTTGAAGAGCTGGAACTGCAGGCCGTTCGCCAAGCCGGTCTGCGAGATGTCGACCAGCAGCTCGGCCACCTCGGCCTTGCTCGGCAGCTGACGGAGCATGGCCCCGAAGGACTCTTCCATCTTCGCGAGCTGCTCCTTGTACGCCTCGAGGTTGGCCGCCTTGGCCTGCTTCTGCTCGAACGTCTTTTTGAGCTCCGTCTCTTTGCGCTGGGATTCGGCCAGGTACTCGCGCTGATGGCGAATGTCGAACCAATACCCGCCGGCGAGCACGAGCGCGAACAGGAATGCCACGGCGACCGCCTTCGCGGCGGCCGGCCAGCTGCCGATGTTCTTGAAGTCGAGCTCGTTGAGCTGTTGGAGGTTCATGACCGCCCATCCTTCTTCGATTCATCGGAGTCGGGCCGCGCCTGCTTCAGCTCCAGCGTGAAATTGCTCACGCGCATCCGGCTTTGTTCCGCCGCCTCCTTGGTCTCGATGACGTCGAGCTTGGGGCTCGCCAGCCAAACCGACGCCTCGATATTGCGCATGTAGCTCGACACCCGCGCGTTGGACTGCGCCATGCCTTTGACCTGGACGCTTGCCTCGGATTGAGAGAGCTGGGTGAGATAGACGCCCTCCGGCAGGGTGGCGACCAGCTCGTCGAACAAATGCACCACTTCCGGCCGCGAGCGCTGCAGCTGCTCGATGATCTGCATGCGCGCCAGCAGCTTTTTCTTGGTCGCCTCGAGCTTCTTGATCTCGGCGATCTGCCGGTCGAGCTCGGCGATCCGTTCCTTGAGGAACTGGTTGCGGCTCTTTTGTTGCTCGATCAGCCCGCCGATGTGCAGATGGGCATAGACGACGACCAGGGCGGCGAGCACCGCGGCTCCGGCCGCGACGCTGTAGAACCGTCGCTCGCGTTCCTTGCGCCGCTGCTCGCGCCACGGGAGGAGGTTGATGCGTGCCATGTCAGTCGAAGCTCCTCAGCGCCAGCCCGCAGGCGATCAGCAGCGCGGGGGCGTCGTTGCTCAGCATCTGCGGCTTGACCCGGTTCGAGAGGGCCATGCTGGCGAATGGATTGGCCACGGTCGTGGGCGTGCCGATCTTCTCCTCGATGAGCTCGTCCACCCCCTGTATCGAGGCGCTGCCACCGGCGAGCACGATGTGGTCGACGGCGTTGTAGGGGCTCGAGGAGAAGAAGAATTGCAGCGAGCGGCTGACCTGCTGCGCCATGGCCTCTTTGAAGGGCTCGAGCACCTCCGGGCCGTAGTTGTCGGGCAGCCCGCCTTGGCGTTTGGCCATGCCGGCCTCCTCATAGGACAAGCCATAGCGGCGCTGGATCTCCTCGGTGAGCTGCTTGCCACCGAAGACCTGCTCCCGGGTATAGATGATCCGCTGGTTGTGCAGCACGTTCAGCGTGGTCATAGTCGCCCCGATATCGACCACGGCGATGGTCTTGTCCACCCCGCCCTCCGGAAGGTCGTCGGCGATCAGGGGCACGGAGTTCTCGAGGGCGTAGGCCTCGACGTCCACGATCTTGCAGGTGAGCCCCCCGAGCTCGACCGCCGCCACGCGTAGGTCCACGTTCTCGCTGCGCGAGGCGGCGAGCAGCACGTCGACGGTCTCGGAATCCTTCTCGGAGGGACCCAAGACGTCGAAGTCGAGATTGACCTCCTCCAGGGGGTAGGGGATGTACTGATCGGCCTCGAGCTCGAGCTGGCCCTCCATCGCCTCGTCGCCGAGGTTCGCGGGCATCGTGATGACCTTGGTGATGACCGAGGAGCCGCCGAGCGCGACCGCCGCATACTTGGTGTGGGCGCGGGCCCGCTTCACCGCCCGGCGAATGGTCTCCCCGACGGCCTCCACGTCGGCGATGTTCTTCTCCACCACGGAGTTGGCCGGGAGCGGCTCGACGACGTAGCTCTCGACCCGGTAGCGCCCGCCGCTGCGAGCCAGCTCGAGGAGCTTCACTGCGGTGGAGCTGATGTCCAGCCCGAGGACGGGCGTCACCTTGCGTTTGAACAGCTGCACAGTTTTACCTTGGTATCAGGAAGTTATGTCTAATTTTGTGCGCTGGTGCCTTAAATACCCTTGTTAACTATATATCATCAAACACGTTAGGCAAGGATATATATCGACCGCCAGCCGGAAAGTTTTATACTAGGCGCAGGCCGCTGCGCTATTACGCCGTTCACAAACCGCTTATACGATGGCACGTGGCTTGAGAATTTTCTTGGCGGCGCTGGCAGCCGTGGCGGCCGCCGGGATGGCGGGGCTCCTGCTCCTGGGCGCGGGCTATCTCTACCTCGCCCCCGGGCTGCCCTCCGTCGAGCGCCTGCGCGACGTCCAGCTCCAGGTCCCGCTGCGCGTTTACTCGCGCGAGGGGGCGTTGGTCGCCGAGTTCGGCGAAAAGCGCCGCAGCCCGGTCGATTACGCCCACGTCCCCGTGCCGATGGTGGCGGCCTTTCTGGCCGCCGAGGACGACCGCTTCTTCGAGCACCCGGGGGTGGACTACCAAGGGATCCTGCGCGCGGCCTGGCACCTGCTGCTCACCGGCGAGAAGGAGCAGGGGGGGAGCACCATCACCATGCAGGTCGCGCGCAATTTCTTCCTGTCGCGGGAGAAGACCTACGTCCGTAAGCTCAGCGAGATCTTGCTGGCCCTGCGGATCGAGCGCGAGCTGACCAAGCCCGGGATCCTCGAGCTCTACCTCAACAAGATCTACCTCGGCCAGCGCGCCTATGGGGTCGGCGCCGCCGCCCAGGTCTATTACGGAAAGCGGCTCGACCAGCTCACCCTGCCCCAGATCGCGATGATCGCCGGCTTGCCCAAGGCGCCCTCCCGCGACAACCCCATCGCCGATCCCGACCGGGCGCGGCAGCGGCGCAACTACGTGCTGCGCCGCATGCACGAGCTCGGCTACATCGACGACGGGGCCTACCAGGACGCGCGCGCGCGGCCCCTCAGCGCCGAGCGCCACGGCCTGACGGTGGCCGTGGAGGCGCCGTACGTGGGTGAGATGGTGCGGGCCCGGATGCTCGAGCTCGTCGGCGAGGAGGCCTATACGGCCGGCTACACCGTCCACACCACGATCGACGCCTCCATGCAGGCGGCGGCCAATACGGCGCTGCGCGACGCGCTGGTCGCCTATGATCGGCGCCACGGCTACCGCGGGGTTCTCGGGCAGGTCGATGCGGAGGCGGGCCCCGAGGTCTGGGATCGGGCGCTGGAGGGGCACCGCGTCGTGAACGGGATGGCGTCGGCGGTGGTTACGGCAGTGGAGGAGCGACGTGCGCGCCTTTACCTCGGGCAGGGGCGCACCGCCGTGATGGATTGGAAGGGAATGGAGTGGGCTCGGCCTTACGTGGACGTCAATCGCCGCGGGCCGGTGCCCGAGCGCGCCTCCGACGTGCTGGCCCCGGGCGACATCGTGCGCGTGACCTTGGCGACGCCGAGCGCGGAGACGCAGGCGCAGCATCGGGCCCCGGACGCGGACGCGGCGGCGGACCCGTCCGGCCCGCCGTCGGCGCGGCTCGCCCAGCGGCCCGCCGTGCAGGGTGCCCTGGTGGCCCTCGCCCCGCGCGATGCGGCCGTGCGCGCGCTCGCGGGGGGCTTCGACTTCGAGACCAGCGAGTTCAACCGAGCGGTGCAGGCGCAGCGCCAGCCGGGATCGAGCTTCAAGCCGTTCATCTACTCGGCGGCGCTGGCAAGCGGTCTGACCCCCGCAACGGTCATCAACGACGCGCCCGTGGTGTTCGAGGATGACTTGCTTGAGAGCACCTGGCGCCCGGAGAACTACAGCGGACGATTCTACGGCCCGACGCGGCTGCGCGAGGCGCTGGTGCACTCGCGCAACCTGGTATCGATACGGGTGCTGCGCAGGGTCGGCGTGGGGTTTGCGGTGGACTACCTCACCCGCTTCGGGTTCGACGCCAAGCAGTTGCCCCACAATCTCTCGCTCGCGCTCGGGACGGTGAGCCTCACCCCCCTGCGGCTGGCCAGCGGTTACGCCGTGTTCGCCAACGGCGGCTTCCGGGTGACCCCTTGGTTCATCGAGCGCGTCGAAGGGCCCGATGGGGAAGTCGTCTTCGAGGCCGAGCCCCCGCGGGCCTGCCCCGCCTGTGAGGCGCCGACGGCGCGCGAGACCGCCGCGGTGCCGCCGGCGTCCGCGCCGCGGGCCGCCAGCGGGATCGACACGGAAGCAGAGGAGCGTGCGCCGCGCGTCATCACGCCCCAGAACAACTACCTCATCAACAGCATGCTGCGCGACGTGGTCAGACGCGGCACCGGTCGTCGCGCGATGACCCTCGGGCGCAATGACCTCGCCGGCAAGACCGGCACGACCGACGATCAGCGTGACGCCTGGTTCAGCGGCTTCAACCACGAGGTGGTCGTCACGGCGTGGGTGGGCTTCGATGAGAACCAGCCGCTCGGCCGCGGTGAGACCGGTGCCCGCGCGGCGTTGCCCATGTGGATCGACTTCATGCGCGCTGCGCTCGAAGGGGTGCCCGAGCGGCCACTCATCCAGCCCCCGGGCCTGGTCACGCTGCGCATTGACGCGCAGACCGGCTTGCCCACGGACGCCGACAATCCGGAGGCCGTGTTCGAGACGTTCCGGGCCGAGAACACGCCACAGGTGACGGCTCGACGCCCGGGCCAGAAACCGGCGGACGCATCCGGCACCGCCTCCGCGCCGGAGCATCTGTTCTGAGGGCGTGCCCCGTCGGAGGGTCGAGCGATGGCCATGCGGAGCTCCACCAAGGACCGCCAGATGCGGCAGCGCATCGCGCAGGAGGCGGCCCGTATCATGGCCGAGCAGGCCGTGCCCGATTTCTACGCCGCCAAGCGCAAGGCGGCCGAGCGCCTCGGCGCCGCGGACACTCGCAACCTCCCGCGTAACACCGAGGTCGAGGACGCGCTGATCGAGTATCAACGCCTGTTCCAGGGCGAGAGCCAGGCGCGGCATCTGCGCGACCTGCGTCGCGCGGCGCTCGAGGCGATGCGTTTCCTCAGTCGCTTTCGACCGAGGCTCGTGGGCTCGGTGCTGCGTGGCACCGCCCATGCCCACTCGGACGTTAATCTGCATGTGTTCGCCGACGCGCCGGAAGACGTGGCGTTCTTCCTGATGGATGAGGGCGTGCCCTATGAGACGGCCGACCGCCGTCTGCGCCAGTCGGCCGACGCCAGCGAGGTCGCGCCCGTCTATCGTTTCATCGCGGGCGGTGTCACCATCGACCTCACGGTCTTCCCGCCCTCACGGCTGCGCCAGGCGCCACTCTCGCCGATCAACGGCAAGCCCATGGAGCGGGCGCATGCCCGCGCCGTGGAGGCCCTGCTCGGGGAATGAGCCCCGCGCGACGGGCGGGCGCGGGGACTTCTTGTCGTGCAGTCAACGTCGCTCGAGGGGGACGTCGCGCCGAGGGACGCCGTCGTATACCTGGCGCGGCCGGCCGATACGCAGCTCTTTCTCGCTGACCATCTCCATCCAGTGGGCCACCCAGCCGGCGGTGCGGGCGATGGCGAACATCACCGTGAACATGTTCATCGGGATGCCGAGCGCCTTGTAGATGATCCCCGAATAGAAGTCGACATTGGGGTAGAGCTTGCGCTCGATGAAGTACTCGTCCTGCAGCGCCGTCTCCTCCAGCCGCATCGCCAGCTCGAACAGCGGATCGTTCTCGTCGCCGAAACGCTGCAGCACCTTGTGGCAGGTCTCGCGGATCAGGCGCGCGCGGGGATCGTAGTTCTTGTAGATACGATGCCCGAAGCCCATCAGCCGAAACGGGTCTTCCTTGTCCTTGGCGCGGGCGATGTACTCCGGGATGCGGCCTGCTTCGCCGATCTCCTGCAGGATTTCCACAACCGCTTCGGCGGCACCGCCGTGCGCTGGACCCCATAAGGAGGCGATGCCGGCGGCCACGCACGCGAAGGGATCGGCACCGGTGCTGCCCACCTGCCGGATGGTCGAGGTGCTCGCGTTTTGCTCGTGATCGGCGTGCAGGATGAAGAGCAGGTTGACCGCCTCCTCGGCCACGGGATCGACCTGGTATTCCTCGGTCGGGAGCGCGAACATCATGCGAAGCAGATTGCCCGCATAGGAGAGCGTGTTGAGCGGATAGACGAACGGCTCCCCCACGGAGTGCTTGTAAGCCGCCGCTGCTATCGTCGGCATTTTCGCCACCAGCCGATGCGCGGTGATCGTGCGGTGATGCGGGTCGCCTATATCCGTCGCATCGTGATAGAAGGCCGCCAACGATCCGACGACGCCGACCATGATCGCCATCGGATGGGCGTCGTGGTGAAAGCCTCGGTAGAAGCTCTTGACGCTTTCATTGATCATCGTATGGTAGGTAATCGACGTCCGGAATCCCTCGAGCTGGTCCGCCGTGGGCAGCTCTCCGTAGATCAACAGGTAGGCGACCTCGATGAAGCTGCAGTGCTCGGCGAGCTGCTCGATCGGGTATCCGCGGTAGAGCAGCACCCCTGCCTCGCCGTCGATGTAGGTGATCCCGCTGCGGCAGCTCGCCGTGGCGAGAAAGCCGGGATCGAACGCGAAGTGCCCGAGGTGCTTTGGTAGGGCGCTGATGTCGATCGCCGCCGCCCCATGCGTGCCTTCGACAAGGGGCAGCTCCACCGCCTGGCCGGTCTGGTTGTCGGTTACGGTTACCGTGGGCTTGGCCATGAGCGTACTCCTGGAGTGGATCGGCGCCGGGGCTAAGAGGCGAGTCGCTTGAGATCGGCGCGCACGTATCCCGCAGAGGTACAAAACGCTGCGGCCTCTGTCTCGTTCAGGGGAAGCTCGACCACCTGCTCGACTCCCCGGGCGCCGACGATCGACGGCACGCCGAGGTAGATATCGCGTTCGTCGTATTCGCCGTCGAGGTAGGCGACGCAGGGCAGCAGTCTGCGCCGCTCTCGGCATACGGCGTCCACCATCGCTGCGACGGAGGCGCCTGGGGAGTCGTAGGCACTGCTCGTCTCCTTGAGCGAGAGGATCTCTGCGCCGCCCTGGCGAGTGCGATCGCTGATGCGCTCGAGCGTGCCTTCATCGAGAAACTGAGATACCGGGACGCCGCCGACGGTGCTGAATCGCGGCAGCGGCACCATGGCATCGCCGTGCCCGCCGAGGACCATGGCCGTGACGTCACGCACCGAGAACCCCGTCTCCAGCGCGATGAAGGCCGCCATGCGGGCGGCATCGAGCACGCCGGAGAGACCGAATACGCGGCGCGGCTCCCAGCCGGTGCGCTCGCGCATGCGGTAGGTGAGCACGTCGACCGGATTGGTGACCACGAGCACGTAGGCCGCAGGCGCGTGATGCAACAGGTCCTCGGCGATGCCGTCGATCACCTCGGCATTGGTGTCGAGGACCTCCGAGCGTGACATGCCGGGCTTGCGCGGCACGCCTGCCGTGACGATGACGAAGTCGGAGCCGGCGACCGCTTCGCCACCCTGCGCGCCGGTGACCCGCGTATCGAACCCGAACAGCGGGGCCGATTCCTGGATGTCCAGCGCCGCGCCCTTGGCCACTCCCTCACGCACGTCGATCAGCACGACGTGACGGCAGAGCTCCTGGGCGGCGATCAGCTGCGCGGCCGCCTCCCCCACGCGGCCGGCCCCATAGATGCTGATCTTGCGCATAAGGCCTCCTCGGCGCCCGGCAGGCGCGTGCGCGGTTCGACTCGGTCCGGGGTTTCAGACCGCCGGGGTCCTGGGCGCGTTCTACGCCGTCACGGGCATTTTAGCAGACGCCCAGGCGCCTTCGCCCTCACTCACCCGGGAGCCGCGGGGCGCCGGCCGCGCCTGAATCGCGGGCGGCCCGGGCGACCGCCTGCGGGATGCGCTCGATCAGGCGCGGGTCGAGGGGGCTCGGGATAATGTACTCTGCGTTAAAGCACATCCTGTCGATCCCGTAGGCGGCCAGGACCTCGGGCGGCACCGGCTCGCGGGCGAGGTCGCGCAAGGCGTGCACGGCGGCGAGCTGCATCGGCTCGTTGATGTAACGAGCGCGCACGTCGAGGGCACCGCGGAAGATGAACGGGAATCCGAGCACGTTGTTGACCTGATTCGGATAGTCGCTGCGGCCGGTCGCCATGACGAGATCGTCGCGGGTGGCATGCGCGACCGCGGGGTCGATCTCGGGATCGGGGTTCGAGAGCGCGAACACTACTGGACGCGGCGCCATCGCGCGCAGCATCTCCGGGTCGAGCACCCCGGGTCCCGACACGCCGACGAAGACGTCGGCGTCTCGCACCGCATCGGCGAGCGTGCGGTGTGGCGTCTCGACGGCGAACTCCTGCTTGTAGCGGTTGAGGTCGTCGCGGCCGGCATGGACCACGCCCTTGCGGTCCACCATGAGGACGTTCTCGCGGGGCGCCCCCAGCGCGAGCAGCAGGCGCATCGAGGCGATGCCCGCGGCCCCCGCCCCAACGCACACGACGCGGGTGTGCGCGAGCGACTTGCCCTGCAGCTCCAGGGCGTTGAGCAGGCCCGCGGCGACGATGATGGCCGTCCCCTGCTGGTCGTCGTGGAACACCGGGATCAGAAGGCGCTGCTCGAGTGCCGCCTGGATCTCGAAGCAATCCGGCGCGGCGATATCCTCGAGATTGATCCCGCCGAAGCCCGGGGCGATGCGGGCGACGGTATCGATGAACGCCTCGGCGGTCGGCGCATCGACCTCCAGATCGAATACATCGATGCCTGCGAACTGCTTGAACAGCACGCACTTGCCTTCCATCACGGGCTTGGCGGCCAGCGGCCCGATACGCCCCAGCCCGAGGACGGCGCTGCCGTTGGTCACGACGGCGACCAGATTACCCTTATTGGTATAACGGTAGGCCGCCTCCGGGTCGGCGGCGATGGCGCGCGTGGGCTCGGCGACGCCGGGCGTGTAGGTGAGCGCGAGGTCGCGCTGCGTACGGCAGGGCTTGGTGACCTTGATGGCGAGCTTGCCCGGGCGCGGCCTGGCATGATAGTCAAGGGCGGCTTGTTTGAACTCATCTTTGAACTCATCGGCCATTGGATCGTCGTCTTGGTCGGTGTGCGGCTCGCCTCGGCGAGGGTCCGAGGCTAGGGGCGGTTACCGGCGCGCGAAACGGCGCTGCTACCCAATACTGTACACCATCGCGCCACGGCCGTTATTCGACAATCTTGATCAGGGCGCCGGGCTCGGGCTGGCCGTCGGGATACAGGCCGTTGAGCAGGCGAAGCTGCGCCTCGGCGTGGTTGGGGATCGGCGAGCGGCGCGCCAGAGCGGCGAAGGTGGTGCCGGGCTCGGCCGGGATCAGCCGCAGCACCTTGGGCCGGGCGAGCGCGCGCTCGGCCTCGCTCAGCGGGTGGAGGCTGCGGGCCGTCTCGAGAAACGAGGAATCGTAGGCGAATGGCCGGTCGGCGGCCTTCGCGGCCCCGAGCAGGACGTAGGCGCGCTCCTCGTAGTAGATGACCGCCACCCGCGTCAGTCTGCTCCCGAACGGGGTGCGGGCCTGGGCCACGCCGGTATAGCCCTCGAGGCCCGCCGGCGAGAGGGCCTCGCCCTGGCGCAGCTCGTCGATGCCCAGGCGCTGCTCGATGAACTCCCGCGGGCTGATGCGCTTGTTGATGTCTTCCACCCGCAGATTGAGCAGCGCGCTGCGCTGCGGGGCGAAGGCCACGACTCGGTCGCGCAGGTTCTCGACCGCCCAGCCCTCCGGGAAGCGGATCGCGAAGCCGAGCTCGGCGTGATAGAAGCGGCTGTCCCGGCGCACGCCCTTGCGCGCGCTGTCCCCGAAGCTCAGCCCGTCGAGCTTGCGCAGGAAGGCCTCGCGTTGGACCGTCGGCTCGCCCGCCACGTGCAGCGAGCGGGCGGCGTGCACCACCTCCTGCAGCCGGGCGTCGTTCGAGGGGTGAGTCGCGAAGACCCCGTGGTAGACGCGGGGCTCGCGGTCCTCGGCCTCGGCGCGTTGCTTCTCGAACTCCTCTTGGTCCTTGAGGACCTCGATCACCCGCAGCATGGCGTCGGGCTCATAGCCGCCCCGCGCGAGATACCGAGCGCCCAGCCGGTCGGCCTCCAGCTCCATGTCGCGCCCGTAGCCGCGCAGCAGCGCCGTCCCGAGGACGTTGAGCACGTCCTGGGCAGCGCGGCTGCGTGTCTGTGCGCCGATGACGGCGCCGAGGATCCCCGTGACGGTGGCGGCGCTGTGCTGGCGCACCGCGTGCCGCGCGGTGACGTGGCCGATCTCGTGACCGAGCACGGCGGCGAGCTGGGCCTCGGAATTGAGATAGGCAAGCAGGCCGCGGGTGACGTAGATGTACCCGCCCGGCAGGGCGAAGGCGTTCACGTCCGGGCTGTCGAGCACGTTGAAGCGATATACCAGATCCGGCCGATGGCTCTGGCGGGCGAGCCGGTCGCCCACCGACTCCACATAGCGCCGCAGCGCGGGGTCCTCGTAGCGGCCGAACTCCTCGAGGATCTGAGGGTGGTATTGGCGCCCGAGGGCGATCTCCTCACGCTCGGACATCAGCACGAAGTCGGGCTCGCCGGTGACCGGATTGGTGGCGCAGCCGCTCAGCACGCCGAGCAGCGCCGCCAGGCCGAGCCCCCGGGCCGCGGCGCGGCTGCGGGCGCACCAGCGCTGCGCGTGGCCCGTCATCGGCTGTCCACCGTCCACATAGCGGGATGACGCAGGCGCATCCGCGCCTCGCCGCGGTGGCGGTAGACCCATCCCCGAGCCTCGACGCGTCGCCCGATCAGGGTCTGCCACTCGAGCCCGCGGAAATGCTCAATATCCTCCCGGGCGACGCGCAGCGCTAGGGCGCCGGCGGCCAGCTCGATCCAGGTGCTGTGCCGTCCCCGGCCGATGCGCGTGACGGGCCCGCTCACCACCCGATAGCCCCGTGCCCCTCGAGGCAGGGCGGACGCGGTCAGGGGCTGGTAGCGGGGAAGCGACCACAGGCCCCTGCGAGCGTGCCGCGCGCGCCGCTCGGCCGCGCGGTAGCACTCCAGATAGGCAAGATTCGGCGGGATCACGAGCAGCGTGGCCAAGCCCTGCTCGAGCAGGCGCATGCCGGCGTTGTCCCCCCGGTGATAGAGGTGCGCGAGCTGGCGCCCGTAGCGGTCGCGACGTTCCGCCCCGTGGCGCAGCCCCACCGGGCCCGATGCCTCCAGCAGCCGGCGTAAGGTCCGGCGGGCGTCGCGGGCGAAAGGCTCGGGCCTGCCGGTGTCGTGGTTCATCTCGGGGGTGTCCAGTCCGATGAGACGAATGTCGCGGCCGTCCGCCAGGCGGACGGTATCCCCATCGTAGACATAGATCACGCGCGCGCGTTCATCGACCCCTTGGGTGGCGCCGCAGCCGGCGGTGGCGGGCGCGCCGGTGGCGGGCGCCGTCGCGAAGATCAGCGCGGCCCATAACGCAAAAGGGGCGCCCCCTCGGGGCACCCCCTGTCGCGACGGTTCGGCCCCGCCCATGGGCCGCCCGGGCTACTTCTTCATGCCGTACTTGCGGCGAAACTTGTCGACGCGGCCGCCAGTATCCACGATCTTCTGCTTGCCCGTGTAAAAGGGGTGACACTGCGCGCAGACCTCGATGTGCAGCTCGTGACCCGCCGTCGAACGGGTCTTGAACGTGTTCCCGCAGCTGCAGCTCACGGTCACCTCTTCGTAGGCGGGATGGATGTCGGCTTTCATCTCACGACCTCGTGACTGGCCCCGGCGTTGACGCGCCGGGCGAGAAAAGGCAGGTATGTTACGGACAGCCGTGCGTCAGGACAAGTCCTTGTCCTCGCGGAGCCCGGCCGGGAAGGGAATGACCCGGCAGCCGCCGCACGGGCGGGCGGGAGCCTGGCGGCCTCCTTCGAGCCGCTCGAGCAACCCCTCCGGACCCAGCACCGACGCCCACATCATGTCGCTCAGGCGGATGCAGGCCGCCAACGGCGTGCGCGCCTGGCGGCGGACCGTGTCGATCCGCCACTGCAGCCCGCGCAGGCGCTGCCGGCGCCGTGGCGCCGCACGGCGGATGGCGCGATCTATGGTCTCCGCCCGGTGCCGTTCGAAGGCTACCGGATCGGCCTCGGCGAGCGCCGCCCACTGGTCGAAATCGAACTGCTCGAGTCCGGGCTCGCCCATGGGAGCTCCGAGCGGTTTCAACTTCTTATGAACATAACACATCGGTCGTAGCCTGTCCCGGCGCGCCCGGCGCCGGCTGTGGCTCGCCCGCCGTCGGCCTAAGCTCCTGTGGCCACGTGGCTTTGTCATTAATCCACAAAGCCTGGGGACAACTTTGTGGAAGAAGCCTAGCGAAATGGCTCAAGTGTCTGCGTCGCCTGAAGTTGTGTCACACAGGCGACAAATTCGCCGCTCGGAAAATTATTTAATAAACAGCGTATTACGATAAGCGCCCCCGCCGCCACGGGGTCGTGCCCGGGCTGGCGCGAGGCGCCGGCCGGAGCGCACGCCCACCTGTGCATAACGCGGCGCGTGACCCTACCGCCGGGGTTTGGCGTGGCACCGGGGTGGCCGAGCGGGTGCGGTCCAGGCGGGGCCAGGCACCGCCCGTCGAGGGCGTCGGCGCCGAGATACTCCCCATCGCCACGGAGCGTCCGCAGGTCGCGCGGGCGCAGCCGCTCGACATGGGGAGCGCCGCCCGGCTCGAGCCGGCACAGGCGCACCGCCGGCCGTGAAGGACCGCCGGCTCGTGCTCGTCGTAGGGCACGCACGGGACGGGGACGTAGTCGGTCATGCTCCCGGCCCGCTTCCACGATCACCTCGCCGGTCTCTTCCACCCGGACCCTCGGCTCCAGCCGGCAGCACACCGGGCAATCGTGNNCCGCAGTAGGGGCAGCTAAGCGTGCATTGGCGGAGGGCTGCGGGAGGAACAGGGCCACCAGATCGTCGAGCAGGCGACGTCCATCGGTGGTGGGCACCAGCCGCCCCGCGCTCCGCTCGATCAGCCCCAGGGCGGCGGCGCGCCCGAGCGCCGGCTCGAGCCGCTCCGGACCGAGCCCTGTGCGTCGGTGGAAGAGGTCGATCTCGAACCCCTCGGTCAGGCGCAAGGCGTTCATCATGAACTCGACGACCGCGTCCTCGGGCCCGAGCTCGCGCTGCTCGGCGACGAAGCCCCGATCACGCGCGGCCTGCAGGTATCGAGCGGGATGGGCGATCCGCCGCCGCCTCAGGATACGGCCGCCCGCCGCGTCGGTGAGCTTGCCGTGAGCGCCGGCACCGACCCCGAGATAATCGCCGAAGGTCCAGTAGTTGAGATTGTGCTCGCAACGCGCCCCCTCGCGCGCGTAAGCCGATACCTCGTACTGGCGCCGGCCCGCCTCGGCCAGGCGCCTCTGGCAGCGCAGCTGCATCGCCCAGGCCGCCTCCTCGTCCGGCAATCGCGGCGGCGCGCGGTGGAGGGCGGTGTGGGGCTCGAGGGTGAGCTGATAGTGCGAGACGTGCGGGGCCTCAAGCGCACAGGCCGCCTCCGTGTCGGCGAGCGCCTGCGCCGGGTCCTGGCCCGGCAGACCGTACATAAGGTCCAGGTTGAACTGCTCGAAGCCGGCCGCGACCGCGGCCTCCGCGGCGCGCCGCGCGTCGGCGCCAGTATGGATGCGGCCGATGCGCTCGAGCAGGCGATCGTCGAAGCTCTGCACGCCGATCGACAGGCGGTTGACCCCGGCGGCGCGCAGCTCGCCGAAGCGCATGCGCTCGACGGTCCCCGGGTTCGCCTCCAGGGTGATCTCCGCGTCGGCGCTCACCGCCAGACGGGCGCGCACGCCCGAGAGCAGCCGGTCGATCGCCTCCGGGGTCAGCAGGCTCGGCGTGCCGCCGCCGATGAACACGCTGCGCACGCGCCTGCCGCGCGCCCACGGCGACTCGGTCTCCAGATCGGCGAGCAGGGCGTCCACGTAGGCGGCCTCGGGCAGCGCCCCGCGCAGCGCATGCGAGTTGAAGTCGCAGTAAGGGCACTTCCTCGCGCACCAGGGGATGTGCACGTAGAGCGCCAGGGGTGGGAGGGCATCGAGATGGAACATCGGTGGGGGCTGTGGCCCGTGTCAGCGGATGTCTTGACCCGAGTTTACCACCGGCGCAGTGGCACGGCCGACGGCTCGGCGCGATGCGCCAACGGTCCCTTTCCCTTACTCGTCCACAGAAACAGGGCGACGAAGAGAAAGAGCGCCCCGAGGGCTCGCTCCGCCCCGGAGGCCTAGATGGTCTGGGAACGGGATGCCTGGCGCTCCTTGCCTCCTCGGGCGCGCCCGACGCGACCTTGCTGGCCGGTATGGCGACCGGAACGCCGGCGGGCGTAGCGTGTCGGGCGGGTCCGGAGGACCGCGTCGCCTCGGGCCGCGCTCTGATCCGGCCGAGGCGGTCGTTCACAGTCATCGCCGGCGCCCGGGCCAGGTCGGTTGCTTCAGTGTTTGCTGTGGTCGCGGAAGTCCTCGGCCTTGAGCCCATGTGCCTTGAGCTTCATGTGCACCGCGCGCGGCGTGATACCCATGACACGGGCAACTGCGCTCACGTTTCCGCGATGAGTCACTAATGCGTCCACCATGATGCCTGACTCGGCTTGCATGGCGGCGTCCCGCTTGACCTTCCGTAATGTGGGCGATAAGACATCATCGTTATCATCAGGTGTCGTCGGCTTGATCCCGAGATCCTCGATCACTTTGCCGTGCGTGAACAGGAACACGCGCTCGATGAGGTTCTCGAGCTCGCGCACGTTCCCTGGCCACTTGTACGTCAGTGCCTGGAACCGCGCGCGGTCACCGAGGACCTTCGCCGGACGGCGGTACTTATCGGCCAGATAGCCTATATAACGTTCAGCCAGCGCCAGGATGTCGTCCTTCCTTTCCCTGAGCGGGGGGATATAGATCGGCACGACATTCAGTCGATAATAGAGATCTCGCCGGAATTCATCCCGCTCCACCATCTCCCCGATATCCGGACGGGCGGCCGCGATGATACGTACGTCGGCGCGGAGCTTACGCTTGCCGCCCACCCGCTCATACTCGCCCTCCTGCAGGACCCTGAGCAGGCGGGCCTGCGCCGAGGATGGCATCGAGTCGACCTCATCGAGGAACAGGGTTCCCTTGTCCGCGCGCTCGAACAGGCCGTGATGAACTTCGTAGGCGCCGGTGAAAGCACCCTTCTCGTGGCCGAAAAGCGTGCTCTCAATCAGATTCTCGGGAATGGAACCGCAGTTGACGCTGACCAGCTCACGTGTCCCGCGCTCGCTGAGGGCGTGCACGGCACGGGCGATGACCTCCTTGCCGACGCCGGTCTCGCCGGCGATCAGAACGGTAGCCGGGCTCGGCGCCACGATCTCGACTGCGCTCAAGGCCTCTTTCATCTGGCGCGACTCCGCGACCAGGCTCGGCCCGAACGCACCCCCGCGCGGGGCGCGACCGCTGCACCAGGTGTTGCGCATATTGTCCTCAAGCCTGCCGACTAACGCGGCCGAAGCTGTATCGGCTGGAGTCCGCCCGCCATCGCTGAAATATTCGTCGCCTGGCCTGTCCTCGGCGGTTTCAGGATCCATGTAGATACAGACCTCGCACATCCCGTCATTCGTGGCGATGCGCTTACGCAGATCCACCTTGGTGTAGCCGAAATTGCGTGCCGCGATGCCGCCGAACACGCTGGCGGTCATGCGGCACAGCTCGGGCGCATGCTTCACCGCGTCGCCGAATGGACAGCAGGTATTGACGACGCGGATCTCACCCGGCTCACTGGAGGCGCGCGAGAAGTTGCCTCCGATTCGGTTCTTGAGCCCGACGATGAGCTCGGCATACTGATCTGCGTTGATCTCACCCGTGAAGCCGAGCTGCTTTCGAGTGGCGTCTTCGAGGCAGCCGCTCGTCGCGCGTCCTATGATATCGATATAGTTGGCGTTGTCGTCGGCGCGGTCGCAGGGCGCGCGACCCAGCTGGCCTGCGACCTCCACGATCTGGGCGACGAATGCTTGGAGGAAGAATACAGCGTCCGGCTTCGGTTGAAGGTGTTTGTCGGTCATCGCGCGTACCCCGATCACGATACGGCATATGCCTGATATTAGACTCGGCCCCGAGCCAGGGAAACCCGATGAGACGGTCTTTGGTCGGCTGCTCGCAGCCAGCCGTGACTCTCGGGGGTTTGAGCATCATATATAACCGGCAAAACAATCGGTTGGGCTGCCCTGTGCCAGCAGCGCTCCGGGGCGATGGCTGCAAGTGCCCCTGGTGGCGGCCGGGGGACGACCAGCCACGCTGCTCGAGCGCACTCTGACGGCTGTCCGTCGAGCGCCCCACCGCCGGCGTGCTCAGCTGAACATGTCGCGGTACAGACCGCGCGCCCACTCGATGGTGGCGACGCCCTTGGTGCGGTCCGCCTCCTGATCCATGTTGACGTCATGGAACTTGAAGGTCTCGTTCTCCTCGTCGTAGGCATATTTCGTCTTGACCATAATCGCGCGCATCGGGTCGCCGTCGACCACCGAGTAGCAGATGGTCTGCGGGCTGCGCCATTCGATCTCCTCGTCGTTGGCGCGCGCGGCGATGACCTTGGCCACATAATGGGCCTCGGAGTTGGCGGTATTGCCGCTCTTCGAGTAAGGCATGGGCCGGGAGTCCCCGCCGACGTACACGCGCTCGTCGCCCTTGATGTTGTATTTGAACGGGTCGATGTTCGCTTCCTTCTGCGCGCTGTCGGGATCGACCAGGCCCAGCGTCTCGATGAGCTTGGAGGCGCGCACGCGCGGGTAGATCGCGGCGTCGTCGAACTCGCGCTCCTCGAACTGCGACCGGATACGCTTCTTGCCGACGTCGACGCCGGTGATCTTGAACGAAGGCACGTACTCGACATAGTCCTTGAGCCGCTCGAAGGCCGCCTCGAAGCCCTGGCGCTTGATCGTGATCTCGGGGTTGCCGTCGAGCAGCATCACCTTGCCCTTGATCTTGTTGCGCTGGAGGTAATCGGCGATCAGGCAGGTACGCTCGTAAGGCGCCGGCAGGCACCGGTAGTTGCCGACCGGCACCGTCAGGAGGAACGTGCCGCCCTGGAACGCCTCGAGCTTGTTCTTGAGGGTGATGTCCTCCGAGCCCGGGATCATGCCGCCCGGGTAGCGCTGCTTGAGCCGGAACTGCTCCTCGGGGTCCTCGACACCGATCTGCGGGTAATCGTAATCGATGCCGGGGGCGAGCAGCAGAAAATCGTACTCAACATAGCCCTTGTTGGTGAACACGCGCCGCGACTCGCGGTCGACGTCCATCACCATGGCGCTGAAGAACCAGTAATCGTTGGCTCGCGCGGCGTCGAGGTAGCTGTGGGTGAGGAACTCGAGATCGACGAGCCCGTCGAGCCACAGATTGCTGATCGGCGAGGAGACGAAGATCTCGCGCCGCTCGATCAGCACCACATCGAGCCCCGGGTCCTCCTTCTTGACGTACTTGGCCGCGGTGAGACCCGACCAGCCGCCGCCGACGACCACGATGCGTCGCCCCTTGGCCTTGGGCAGCTCGGCCGGCTGGCCGAGCACGCGCGAGAAGGCGGGCGCCTTGGACCGCGCGCGCGCCGCCACCGGTCGCAGCCCGGCGAGCCCCGCGCCGAAGACGCCCAGCGCCAAACCCGAGAACCTGAAGAAACCCCTGCGGGAGACCTTGGCCATGGTGTACCTCCGTTTCGTCGATCTCACGTCCGCACCGCCCTGTCCGCCGTCAATAAGAGATCACGATATCCGTCGTCACCCTCCAGTCGATAAGCGAGTTCTCCTCGTCCGTGATCGGCACCTCGTACCCGGCACCGATCCTTAGGTGCTCTGTCAGCGTGTACCGTGCCCCGGTAGCGAATGTCGCTGCCGTATCCGAATTCACAGCGCCGAAATTGACGAGGTCCAAGCCCTCGAACTCGAACGGGGTTCGCTCCGCGTCATCGATAGTGGTGAAGCCGTTGAACTCGACGAACGGAAGGAAACGAGGTAGAAGCTCGTAATCCGCGTGCCCTGAGTAATGAATCCGCGATGTGTCGTGGCTATTGTCAAGCGCGAGATTTGCACCGATGCTTCCCTGCAGCCCGAGCTTGCCGAGGCCCAGGGCGCCCGTCACGAAGACGTCGATGAACCCGTTACTATCGCCACCCTGGAGTTGGATGCCGCCGGTCTCGAGGTCTCCAGTGGCCGGCTCGTACCGCAGCCCGACGGTCAGAATCCGGTCCTCCTGCGGCTGAGAAAGCAATGCATACTTCGCCCCGAGGGCAATATTCGCAAATCCAGCCTCGTCGGGCAGAGCTTCATCAAAGTCGATGTCCGCGTACCCGTCCTTCGTGCCTATGATGGCGAGGCGCTCGGTCACCGCGATCCTGAACCCGACTGCGATTACGTCGATATTGCCGCCTTGGCTCGGAAAGCTCTCCGGGATCTCGTTGTGCAAATAAATGGGGCGCAGCTCGGTCGTTATGTAAGGCGTTTCATTGAAAATCGGGTTCGACACCGGCGGCACGTATCGCCGGAATCCGTCATCACCAAGGGACCCCTCGAGGTCCAGCTCGAAGGCGGCGGCGGGCGCGGCCAGCGCGATGCCGCTGATCAATGAGATGACCCGGCACGGGGTCGCATTATTCATTTCCGCACCTCCGCGAGATTTCCAAAGGAACCGTCCGGCGCATGCCGGCGCCGGTCGGGCCGTCACTCGCCTAATCACCCGCCTCTCTGCAGCACGGGCAGTCGTGCCCGTGCCTTGCGGCGTGGCGCGGCGTTTCCGGCTCGAGTGAGCGTGCGGCGAGCTCTCGTCCCCGCGCCATGTATCCGTGGACTGCTGGCGCCGCTGTGATCAGCTGGCGAACCTCACCGGCGCACGCCGGACAGGCCGGCGTCGGTGCCTGCACGGGGTGGCCGGCCTCGAAACGTGTGCCACAGCGAGTGCAGAGATAATCGTATGTCGGCATCGTACGGCCCTCTTGGCACTTGGCGGCAAGGTTCCATCGCCCCCGGGCGGTGTGGACGTCCCTGTATCGCACCGACCGGGGCCTTGGCCGAGGAGGTGCGTCTCAGGCCCAACGGGTCGGCTGCTTGGCCTTGATGCCGAACTGGGCTGCAGTGACGTCCGTCCGGGCGCGCTCCTCGGCATTCTGCGTCGGTGCCCGAAGGCGCCGGGTTTCCACTTCCCACACCCAGCCGCTGATAGTGACGTTGTCCGGGATCAGCGGGTGATTCTTGAACGCCTCGACCGTCTTCATGCACGCTTGGTCGACGTCGTTCATCATCCCGATCCACTTGGCGAATGCGCCTTTCTCGAGCGTCTGCTCCGGCAGCGTGGGGTCGAGATCCAGATTGTCGATATCCACGCCCTTGTCGCGGAGGGCCTTCTCGAGGTCGTTCGCGTTGGCTGAGAGCATGCCGCACTGCGTATGCTGCACGATCACGATCTCCTGCGTGCCGAAGAAATTGCAGGTCAACATGGCCGAGCGGACGGCGTCGTCCGTGATGATGCCCCCCGCATTGCGGAAGCAGTGCGCGTCGCCGCCTCCGACCGGGGTGTCGACCCGGACGCCGAGCGCCTCGTCGACGGGCAGGCGCTCGTCCATGCACGCCAGCACCCACAGTCGCCGGTTGTTCGGACCGTCGGGGCCGAATTGGCGTCGTTTCGCCCAGTGGTCGAGCTGAGATACACGCCCCTCGATCTCCTGTTTCAACGTGGCCATACCCCGTACCTCCCTCAGGTGATGACTGGCGGATGAAAGTCGGCGTCCGGCGCGTGGCGCCGGGGGCTCGCGATCCGACACGGGGGGTGCGGGCAACCACCGTGCCATATAAATTCATCCGTAAAATCAGAAAGTTAGGTCTGGGCTCGGCGACAGGACCGAAGTGGAGCTCGCGACGGGAAGCCCGGCGTAACCAAAAACCACCGGGGTTACATGCGCTTAGGAGCCGTGAAGCGCTAGTTCCGGGAGAGAAGCGCTGCTTCTCGGTTATGTCCGTTCAGCGCGTCATCGGGTCAGGCGGGCTGCGGGGCCGTCTATCTCGAGGGGTTCTGCGATCCCTCGGTCAGCGTTGACGAGACCTCACCGCGTCGACGAGCTTGGCGAGCGCCTGCGCGCGATGGCTGATGCGGTTCTTTTCCTCGGGCGGCAGCTCGCCGGAGGCGCAGCCGTGGGTGGGCACGTAGAACAGCGGGTCGTAGCCGAAGCCGTGCTCGCCGCGCGGCTCGAGCAGGACGCGTCCCTCCCAGGCGCCCTGGCAGATGAGCGGCGTGGGGTCATCGGCGTGGCGCAAATAGACGATCAGCGAGACGAAGCGCGCGGTGCGCTCGGGCTCGGGCACACCGCGCAGCGCCCCGAGCAGGCGCGCGTTGTTCTTCGCGTCGTCGGCGCCGGGGCCCGCGTAGCGCGCCGAGTAGATGCCGGGCGCGCCGTCGAGCGCGTCGACCTCGAGCCCCGAGTCCTCGCCGATGGCGGGCAGCCCCGTGTGACGGGCGGCGTTGCGCGCCTTGAGGATCGCGTTCTCGACGAAGGTCAGCCCCGTCTCCTCGACCTCGGGCACCTCGAAGCGCGACTGGGGGAGGACCTCGATGTCGAGCTCGGCGAGGATCGCCTCGACCTCGCGCGCCTTGCCGGGATTGTTGCTCGCCAGCACGACGCGTCTCATCGCGGTCCCATGCTCAACTGCGAATCCTCTGATCGATATTTGTTAACCGCCAAGCCGCCAAGAGCGCCAAAAATATTTGATAAATAATAAAAGCTCGGCGCTCTTGGCGGCTTGGCGGTTGGCTGTATCATTCGGGGGTTCTTAGCCTTCCAGCGCCTGCCGCTGGTGCTCGATGAGCTGCTCGATGCCGCGCCCGGCCAGATCGAGCATGGCGTCGAGCTCCTCGCGCCGGAAGGCGTGCCCCTCGGCGGTGCCCTGCACCTCGATGAACGCGCCGGCGTCGTTCATGACCACGTTCATGTCGGTCTCGGCCTCGCAGTCCTCGAGATAATCGAGATCGAGCACCGGCGTGCCCCGGTAGATCCCGACCGAGACCGAGGCGACCGCGCCGTGCAGCGGATCGGCGGCGAGTTGCCCGCGCTCGCGCAGGTGACGCACGGCGTCGACCAGCGCAACGTACGCGCCGGTGATCGAGGCCGTGCGGGTGCCGCCGTCGGCCTGGATCACGTCGCAGTCCACCGTGATCGTGCGCTCGCCGAGCGCCCGAAGGTCGACCACCGCCCGCAGCGCGCGGCCGATCAGACGCTGGATCTCCATCGTGCGCCCGCCTTGGCGTCCGCGGGCCGCTTCGCGGCCCATGCGCTGCCCCGTCGAGCGCGGCAGCATCCCGTATTCGGCCGTGACCCAGCCCTGACCCTTGCCCCGCAGGAACCCCGGGACCTTCTCCTCGACGCTGGCGTTGCACAGCACGCGCGTGTCGCCGAAGGCCACGAGCACCGAGCCCTCGGCGTGCTTGGTGTAGCGGCGCGCGAGCGCGATGGGGCGCAGCGCGCCGGAGGCTCGACCGCTCGGACGTAGTGAGGCCACGCGTTCGGACATCGATTATCGGGCGCAGATCCGGAGGGATGGACGCGGCGGGAGGCGATTATACGGGTTTCGCGCTCCCACGTCTCGCCCGCCGCCTCACGAACGCCGGCGGCGTTTGCGCGCCGACTGTCCGTCGTCGCCCATTTCGTCGCTGTACTCGTCGAGCGCCCGATTGATCTCGGCGATGGCGCTCCGCAGCCTGTCGGCCTCGCTCGGCGCCTGGCGCGCGGGCTCGCGCGGCCCGGATCGGCGCTCGGCCCCCGTCTCGGCCTGCGGGGCCCATCGCACCGCCACGATGCTGATGTTGTCGCTGCTCGGGTAACTCTCCATCTCCGCCTCGGTGCCCATGGACTCGACGGCGGCCGAGAGCGGGTGCTCGGCGAGCAGCTGCCCGATGCGCCTCTCCCCGAGCGCCCCCCATAGCCCGTCCGAGCACAGCAGCAGCACGTCGCCCTCGGCCAGCGGTGTCTGCGCGCCGAGGCTGACGTAAGGCCGTTCCTCGTTGCCCCCCACGCATTCGGTCACATAATTGCGCATGGGGTGGCGCCGGGTGTCCTCTTGGGCGATGACGCCCTGCTGATAGAGCTCCTCGACATACGTGTGATCGCGGGTGCGGTCGATCACCCGCCCGTCTCTCAGCAGATAGAGGCGGCTGTCGCCGACGTGCGCCCACCAGGCCATCCCCTCCTGGACCACGCACGCCACGCAGGTCGTGCGCGGGTCGAGCGCGGGCTGCCGCTCGCGGGCGAGCGCCAGGACCCGATCGTGGGCGGTCTCGATCAGGCGCTTGAGATAGGCCGCGGGGTCGGGGAGGGGCTTGGCCGTGCGCGGAAACGAGCGTGCAAAGGTGCTGATCACCGTCTCGGCGGCGAGCTCGCCACCGGCGTGCCCGCCCATCCCGTCGGCCACGACCATCAGCAGGGTGCCGTCGTGCTCGAGCATCGCTTCGCGGTCCTGGTTGGCGCTGCGATCGCCGAGCCGATTGGTCGCTGCGGTCTCGTAACTCATCGCCCCCCCTAGACCCCGGAGCCGTGAGTGCCGACCGGCGCGCCCGAGGCGGCCGTCGCGCCGGGCACGGTCTCGCCCCCCAGCGCCGCGAGCAGGTCCTCGACTCGCTGGGGACGCAGCAGAGGCTCGACCTCCATCGCCCAGTCCAGCGCCCGCAGCAGCTCGGGCGAATACTGACGGCGATAGAGCTCGGCCGCCGGCCGGAGCGTGTCGCGCACGTGGCGCTCCGGCGCGGGCGGTGGCGGCCGCCCCTCGATGCAGCTGCGCATCGTGGCCCCGAGCGCGTAGATGTCGGTCCATGGGCCCACGTACCCCTTGGGCTGCGCCTGCTCGATCGGCGAATAGCCGGGGCTGATCACCTGGCTCACCTGGAAGCGCCGGCTCTGGTCGCGCCGATGCACGGCGCCGAAGTCGATGAGCAAGGGACGGCCGCCGGGGCGCAGGTGGATATTGGCCGGCTTGATGTCGAGGTGGAGCAGACCCTGGCCGTGCAAGGCCCGCAGCCCGTCGAGCAGCGGGGGGAACACGGTGCGCATGAAGCGCTCGCTCAGCCTGCCGCCGCGGTAGGTGATGTAGCGCTGGAGATTCTTGCCGGGCTCGTAGGCCATGACCATGTAGACGGTCCCGTTGGCCTGGAAGAAATTCACCACCCGCACGATGTTCGGGTGGGCGAGCTCGGCGAGCACGCGGGCCTCGTGGAAGAACGACGCGCGTCCGTGCTGGAAGCGGTCGGCGTCGGCGCCGTCGGCGGTCACGACCTGGTGGTTGCGGTTGCGCCGCGCCAGCTTCTGCGGCATGTATTCCTTGATGACGACCCGCTCGTTCGAGGGGCGCTCGCGGGCGAGATAGACCAGGCTGAAGCCGCCACCGCCGATGGCCTTCTCGATGACGTACTGGTCGAGCTCGGTGCCGGACGGCAGCCTGTCCTTCTTTCGCGTCATCTCCCCTGGCCCTGCGCCCTCACGCCGGCCCTCCCGGGCGGCGCCGCGGCGGGCGGCATCGGAATGAGATCTGCATTTGATGTCGGCCGCAGACAGCTTACCATTTAGTCCTTACCCGGGCGGGGGGTTGGCCGAGGCCGCGACGATGGTCGCCAGCATGACCGCATTTGCCAGGCGCGAGCAGGACGGGGCGTGGGGGCGCCTGGTCTGGGAGCTGCGCGCGCTCAATCACCGCTATCTCGAGCTCCAGGTCCGCCTGCCCGAGGAGCTGCGCCCGCTCGAGCCGGCGGTGCGCGAGGCGGTCGGCGAGGCGCTGGCGCGCGGCAAGATCGACGCCACGCTGCACCTGAGGCCCGGTGAGGCGCGGGCGACGCGGCTGACGCTCAACGAGGCGGCGGCGCAGCGCCTGATCGGCCTGGTCCACGAGGTCTCCGAGCGCCTGCCCGAGGCCGGGCGCGTCAGCCCCCTGGAGTTCCTGCGCTGGCCCGGCATGGTCGAGGAGCCGGGACCCGACCTCGAGCCCCTGCAGTCCGAGGCGATGGGGCTGTTGCACCGGACCCTCGAGGACCTGGTGGCCACCCGCCGGCGCGAGGGCGAGCGCATCGCGGAGTTCGTGCGCGCGCGTTGCCGCTCGGTGGCCGAGCTGATCGCCGCCGAGCGCGCGCGTCGTCCTCAGGTGCTCGAGCGTCTGCGGGCGCGCATGCGCGAGCGGATCGAGGGCCTGGGCCTCACGCCCGATGAGGCGCGGCTCGAGCAGGAGCTCGCCCTGGCCGCGCAGAAGCTCGACGTCGAAGAGGAGCTCGATCGCCTCGACGCTCACGTGCGCGAGGTCGAGGAGGTGCTCGGGCGGGCCGAGGCGGTGGGGCGACGGCTGGATTTCCTGATGCAGGAGCTGCAGCGCGAGGCCAACACGCTCGGCGCCAAGGCCGGCGACAGCGCCGCCGGGGGGGCGGCGGTCGATCTCAAGGTCCTCATCGAGCAGATGCGCGAGCAAGTCCAGAACATCGAATGAGGCCTGGCCGTGACTGACATGATCGGGACCCTGTTCATCGTCTCGGCGCCGTCCGGGGCGGGCAAGACCTCCCTGGTCAAGGCGCTGGTCGAGTCGATGCCCGATATCGGCGTGTCGGTCTCGCACACCACGCGCCCGCCGCGCCGGGGCGAGGTCGATGGGGTGAACTATCATTTCGTGGACGCCGAGGTCTTCGAGGCGATGGTTGCCGGCGGGGAGTTCCTCGAGCATGCCCGCGTCTTCGACCACCGTTACGGAACCGCGCGCGCGGGCGTGGAGGGTGAGCTGCGCGAGGGACGCGATGTGGTGCTCGAGATCGACTGGCAGGGGGCGCGCCAGGTGCGTGAGGCGCTGCCCTGGAGCGTGGGGGTGTTCGTCCTCCCGCCCTCGCGGGCTGCGCTGGAGGCACGGTTGCGGGAGCGCGGCCAGGATGAGGGGGCGGTGATCGCCCGCCGCATGCAGGACGCGGTCAGCGAGATGTCGCATTACGACGAATACGATTTTCTGATCGTCAACGACGAGTTCGCCACCGCGCTCGGCGAGCTGCGCGCGGTCGTCACCGCGCAGCGGCTGCGCTGCGAGCGCCAAGCCGTGCGCCACCGCGCACTTTTGGAGGAGCTGTTGGCGTAGAGGCCCCCGTTTCAGTACACTTAGACAATTCCCCGGCCCGGTCGGGCCTGCCTCATCGGATGCGAGCGAGACCATGGCGCGAGTCACCGTCGAAGACTGCCTCGAGAACGTAGACAACCGCTTCCAGCTGGTCCTGGTGGCCACCAAGCGGGCCCGCCAGATCGCCAACGGCGCCCACCCGCTGGTGGATTGGGAGAACGACAAGCCGACCGTGGTCGCGCTGCGGGAGCTCGCCGAGGGTCGCATCGATCCCAAGATCATCCTCGAGCAGGCGGAGGGGCCGGAGGAGGAAGAGCCCGAGGCCGACGTCGAGGCGCCGGCCCCCGAGCCCGAGCCCCCGGAGGCCTAGGCCGGGCGCCTCGGCACGGGCGAGAGGGGCGGATCCGTGGCGCTGCCCTCGGGCAAGTTCCCCACACCCGCGCCGGCGGCCCGCGAGCCCGCGCGGGACCGCCGCGTCGTCCTCATCAGCGACCTCTGCGCGCTGCTCGAGACCTATCTCGAGCCCGCGCAGGTGAGCGAGGTCTACCGCGCCTACCTGTTCGCCGCCGAGGCTCACGAGGGCCAGCATCGCCTCTCCGGCGAGCCCTACATCTATCATCCCCTCGCCGTGGCCAAGATCCTGGCGACGATGCGCATGGATGCCGAGAGCCTGATCGCGGCGATTCTCCACGACATCATCGAGGATACCCCTACGGCGAAGGAGCAGCTCAGGGAGGCCTTCGGCGAGGAGGTCGCGGAGCTGGTCGACGGCGTCTCCAAGCTCACGCAGATCAAATTTCGCTCGCGCGCCGAGGCTCAGGCGGAGAACTTCCGCAAGATGTTCCTGGCGATGGCGCAGGACATCCGGGTCATTCTCATCAAGCTCGCCGACCGGCTGCATAACATGCGTACCCTGGGCGTCATGCCGGAGTACAAGCGCCGGCGCATCGCCCGAGAGACCCTCGAGATCTTCGCCCCGATTGCCAGCCGGCTCGGGATAAACACCATGCGCCTCGAGCTCGAGGATCTCGGGTTCGCCGCGCTGTACCCGATGCGCTACCGCATCCTCGAGCGCGAGGTGCGCAAGGCGCGCGGCCACCGCAAGGAGATCGTGGCGAAGATCCAGACCGCGGTCGAGCAGCGCTTGGAGGACGAGGGCGTAGCGGGCAAGGTCATCGGCCGTGAGAAGCACTTGTGGAGCATCTATCAAAAGATGCGCAGCAAGGCGTTATCTTTCTCCGAGGTGCTCGATGTCTACGCCTTCCGCATCGTCGTCGGCGCCGTGGAGGACTGCTATCGCGTCCTCGGCATCGTGCACAATCTCTACAAGCCTGTGCCGGGTCGCTTCAAGGACTACATCGCCATCCCCAAGGCCAACGGTTACCAGGCGCTGCACACGACGCTCTTCGGGCCTTACGGCGTGCCGATCGAGGTTCAGATCCGCACGCAGGACATGGACAACGTGGCCGAGTCGGGCATCGCGGCGCACTGGCTGTACAAGAGCCGAGAGGCGAGCGGCGCCCGGGCCCAGGCGCGGGCACGCGAGTGGCTGCGAGAGCTGCTCGAGATCCAGCGCAGTGCCGGCAACTCGCTCGAGTTCATCGAGAACGTCAAGGTCGACCTCTTCCCCGACGAGGTCTATGTCTTCACCCCGCGCGGGGAGATCATGGAATTGCCGCGCGGGGCGACGGCGTTGGACTTCGCCTACGGGGTGCACAGTGATCTCGGCAACAAATGCGTCGCAGTGAAGGTCGACCGCCGACTCGTGCCGTTGCGCACGCCGCTGCGCACCGGACAGACGGTCGAGATCATCACCGCGCCGGGCGGTCGCCCCGACCCGGCCTGGCTCGATTTCGTCGTCACCGCCAAGGCCCGGACGAGCATCCGCCACTACCTGAAGAACCTGCAGCGCGAGGAGGCGGTGGCACTGGGGCGGCGCCTGCTCGAGCGCTCGCTCGGCGCGTTCGCGCTGACGCTCGATGCGCTCGGCGACGGCCACGTCAAGGCGGCCCTCGCCGACCTCGGCGTGGTGGATCTGGAGACGCTGCTCGAGGACATCGGGCTCGGCAACCGCATGCCGCTGCTCGCCGCGCGGCGTCTGGCACACATACGCGAGGGGCTGGCCGGCAACCGCGTCCAGGAGGCCGACAGCGAGGACCCGTTGCTCATCAAGGGCACCGAAGGGATGGTGGTGAATCTCGCCAAGTGCTGCCGGCCGATCCCCGGCGATCCCATCCTCGGGTTCGTCAGCGCCGGACGCGGCATCGTGATCCACCGTGGGAGCTGTCGCAACGTCGCCGAGTATCGCAACCGGCCGGAGAAGTGGGTCGAGGTGCAGTGGGACACCGGGGTCGACGGCGAATTTCCCGTCGAGATCCGCGTGGACGTCGCCAATCAGAAAGGCGTGCTCGCGACGGTGGCCGCGACCATCGCCGAGCTCAACTCGAACATCGAAAACGTCGAGCTCTCCGAGCGCGAGGGCGTCACCACCACGCTGGTCCTTACCGTCACCGTGCGCGAGCGCAAGCACCTCGCGCGCATCATGCGCCACATCCGCGCCATCCCTCAGGTCTCACGCGCCTATCGGCCACGGCGCTGACGTGCGCGGACCGCGTCGCGCCGGCTATCATGCGCGCAAGTCCATGCGAGGGAACGACGAGGAGCGCCGAGCCATGAGCACAAAGACACCCGTGCAGACCGACCGCGCCCCGCAGGCGATCGGCCCTTACTCGCAGGCCGTGCGCGCCGGCGACGCGGTGTACCTCTCCGGGCAGATCCCGCTCGACCCCGACACCATGGAGCTCGTCGAGGGCGACGCGGCCACCCAGATCCGCCGTGTGCTCGACAACCTGCACGCCGTCGCCGAGGCCGCCGGTGCGTCGTTCGACGACGTCGTGCGCCTGACCGTCTACCTCACCGACCTCGCCCACTTCCCGCTGGTCAACGAGCTCATGGCGGAGTATTTCCGCGAGCCCTATCCCGCGCGCGCCGCCGTGGGGGTGGCCGCGTTGCCCAAGGGGGCGGGCGTGGAGATGGACGCCATCCTGGTGCGCCCCCGGGCCTGAGCGTGGGCCCGAGCGTGGCCGGCCGCGCCCAGCGCCTCGCCTCGCGACGCCTCGACCGTGCGTCCGTCCGCGAGCTTCGCGGGGTCGGTCCGCGGATCGCCGCGCGTCTGGCCCGGCTCGGCGTGCGCACCGTCGAGGACCTGCTGCTCCACCTGCCGCTGCGCTACGAGGACCGCACGCGCGTCGTGGCGATCGGCGCCGTGCGGCCGGGTGAGACGGCGTCGGTGGAGGGCACGATCCAGCTCACCGAAGTGGTCCGGCGCCGACGGCCCATGCTGCTCGTGCACCTGGCCGACGGCACCGGCGCACTGGTGCTGCGGTTCTTCCATTTCACGCCGGCGCAGCAGCGCGCGCTCGCGCGCGGGGTGCGGTTGCGCTGCTACGGGGAGGTCCGCCCGGGGCCGCGCACCCTCGAGATGGTCCATCCGGAGTACCGTAGCCTGGAGGCCGGAGCACCGCTCGAGACCACCCTCACCCCCGTCTATCCCGCCACCGAGGGGCTCACCCAGCCCACCCTGCGCGCGCTGAGCGACCAGGCGCTGGAGGCCCTCGACGAGGGGGCGCTGCCGGAGCGGCTGCCGGGCGACCTGCTGCGCGCCTTTCGCCTGCCCGCGCTCGCGGCCGCGCTGCGCTACGTGCACCGCCCTCCGCCGGAGGCCGAGCTCGAGTCCCTGACCGCGGGCGCCCATCCCGCGCAGCGCCGCCTCGCCTTCGAGGAGCTGCTCGCTCACCAGCTCAGCCTGAAGCGGCTGCGCCAAGCGGTGCAGTCCATCCCTGCTCCCGCGCTGGAGGGGTCCGGCCGGCTGCGCGGGCGGCTGCGCGAGGCCCTGCCCTTCACCCTGACCGGGGCGCAGATCCGGACGAGCGAGGAGGTGGCGCGCGACCTCGCCCGCCGGGTGCCGATGCTGCGGCTCGTGCAGGGGGACGTCGGCTCGGGCAAGACGGTGGTCGCGGCGCTGGCGGCGCTGCAGGCGGTGGAGGCCGGTTACCAGGCCGCGCTGATGGCGCCGACCGAGCTGCTGGCCGATCAGCACTATCGCACGCTGGCCGGCTGGCTCGCGCCGCTCGAGGTGGAGGCACAGTGGCTCGGCGGGCGGCACAAGGGCGCGGCGCGCCGCGCCGCGCTCGATCGGGTGGCGAGCGGCGAGGCGGCCGTGGTGGTGGGCACCCACGCGCTGTTCCAGGAGGCCGTCGCGTTCCACCGGCTCGGCCTGGTGATCGTCGACGAGCAGCACCGCTTCGGCGTGCACCAGCGCCTGGCCCTGCGCGAGAAGGGCACCGGCGAGGGTCGTGCCCCGCACCAGCTGATCATGACGGCGACCCCGATTCCCCGCACCCTCGCGATGACCGCTTACGCCGACCTCGACAGCTCGGTGATCGACGAGCTGCCGCCCGGGCGCACGCCGGTGAGGACGGTCGCGGTGCCCGAGGTGCGCCGCGAGGAGGTGATCGCGCGCATCCGCGAGGCTTGCGCGTCCGGCCGGCAGGCCTACTGGGTGTGCAATCTCATCGAGGCGTCCGAGCAGCTCGAGGCGCAGGCCGCCGCCGAGACCGCCGAGGCGCTGCGCACGGCCCTGCCTCGCCTGCGCGTGGGGCTGGTGCACGGGCGCATGAAGCCGGCGGAGAAGGAGCAGGTCATGCGCGAGTTCAAGGCCGACGCGCTCGACCTGCTCGTGGCCACGACGGTGATCGAGGTCGGCGTGGACGTGCCCAATGCGAGCCTGATGATCATCGAGAACGCGGAGCGTTTCGGCCTGGCCCAGCTCCATCAGCTGCGCGGCCGTGTCGGGCGCGGCAGCACGGAGAGCACCTGCGTGCTCCTCTACAAGCCGCCGCTGACCGAGATGGCCCGCGCGCGGCTGGCGGTGCTGCGCGAGACCAATGACGGCTTCGCCATCGCGCAAGAGGATCTGGAGCTGCGGGGCCCGGGCGAGGTGCTGGGCACGCGGCAAACGGGGTTGCTGAACCTGCGGGTGGCCGACCTGGTGCGCGATCGTGACCTGCTGCCGACCGTGCAGCGTGCCGCGGAACGTCTCCTGCGCGAGCACCCCGAGCACGTCGCTCCCTTGATCGAGCGTTGGGTCGGGGAGGCGGCGCGGTACGGGACGGTCTAGGGGTGAGCCGCGCGAGCGGCGGCTGCAGGCCGGGGATCACGCGCGCGGCTCGGTGCGAGGCCCGACGCTTAACTCGACCGGCGCGCTTGCGCTAAGCTCTTCGTCCCGCAGACGCGACGAATCGCCTTGGCCCTCATCCGCATCCCCAACCGCAGCGCTCGCGAGCCGGCGTGGGCGTCGCAGCGCCAGTGGCCGCGCACCCACGTCCCGCGCGCCGCGCTACGCTGGCTGCTGGACCCTGCCTCGCTGACGCGGCGGGTCGAGCGCGCCTGCGGCGAAGGCTTTCGGATCGAGCTGTTGCACCAGGCCTGGACACGGCCGTTGCCGAGCGAGGCGCAACTGCTGCGGCTGCGCGCCGGCGGCTATGCCCTGTGCCGCGAGGTGCACCTGCGTTGCCGGAGCAGGCCCTGGGTATTCGCGCGCACGGTGATCCCGCCCCGCACCGTGGGCGGCCCGGGCCGGCGGCTCGCGCACCTCGGGGAGCGCTCGCTGGGGGCCCTCCTGTTCGCCGATGTGACGCTCGAGCGCGGGGAGGTCGCGATCGCCCGGCTGCGCCCCGGCGAGTGGCTGTACGAGCGCGCCACCGCCGCGCTGGGGCCGCCCCCGGCCGAGGTGTGGGGCCGGCGCTCGGTGTTCCGCCTCAAGCGGCGGCCGCTGCTCGTGACCGAGGTGTTCCTGCCCGATATCCTGGGGCGCGGGTTCTCGCCCGGCACGCGGTGATGCGGGAGGCGACGCGCGCACTCGGCGCTCAGTGGCCCCGGGTCAAGGATCGGGCCCGGGAGTATGCGTTGCTGATGCGCTGGCACCGTCCGATCGGTGCCTTCCTGCTGTTGTGGCCGGCGCTGTGGGCGTTGTGGATCGCCGCCGCCGGCGTGCCCGACCCGCGCGTGCTCGGCGTCTTCGTGGCAGGCGTCTGGGTGATGCGCTCGGCCGGCTGTGTCATCAACGACTACGCCGACCGCGCGTTCGATCCCCACGTCTGGCGCACGCGCGATCGGCCCGTCGCCGCCGGGCGTGTGACCCCGCGCGAGGCGCTGAGCGTGTTCGTCGCGTTGCTGCTGGTGGCCTTCGCGCTGGTCCTGCTGCTCAACCGGCTCACCGTGCTGCTGGCGGTGGCCGGCGCGGCGCTGGCCGCGACCTACCCCTACATGAAGCGCTATCATTACCTGCCGCAGGTGCATCTGGGGGCGGCGTTCGGCTGGGCCGTCCCCATGGCCTTCGCCGCGCAGACCGGCGCCGTGCCGCGCGTGGCGTGGCTGCTGTTCATCGGCAACGTGCTGTGGTCGGTGGTCTACGACACCATGTACGCCATGGCCGACCTCGAGGACGACCTCAAGATCGGCGTGAAGTCCACCGCTATCCTGTTCGGCGACCTCGATCGCGTGATCGTCGCGATCCTCCAGGCCCTGCTGATCGTCGATCTCATCCTGGTAGGCACGCACCTGGAGCTCGGGCCGCCGTACTACGCGGGTTTGGCCATCGCCGCGGCGCTGGCCGTCTACCATCAGTATCTCATCCGCGACCGCGACCCCGAGCGCTGCTTTCGCGCGTTCGTGCACAACAACTGGCTCGGCGCGGCCGTGTTCGCCGGTCTCGCGTCGCACTACCTCCTGGGCGCCTGATTCTCGGAAATTGCGTGATCTGCCTCGCAATTCGGGCATCTCGCGGGAATATCCGCTTGACCGGCATGGGATTCGGTGCCAGCCTCTGGCGCGGGAGTTGCATTATCTCACCTTGAGGGAGGTCTCCATATGAAGAACAAGCTCCTTGTCTCGGCGGCGACACTGCTCCTCGCGTCAGCATCGGCGGCCTTCGCCGACAACAAAAACAACGTCGGCTGCGGCGTCGGCAGCATGGCGTTCGACGGTCGAACCGAGAAGCACTGGCAGGTGCTCGCCGTCACCACGAACGGCGTACTCGGCAACCAGACATTCGGCATCACGTCGGGCACGCTCGGCTGCGATCCGAACGGCATGGTCGACAGCCCCACCAGCATGGCGTACATCGACTCCAACATCGACCGGCTCGCCCGCGATATGTCGGTCGGCGAGGGCGAGAGCCTGGAGGGCCTGGCCGCGGTGATCGGGATTCCGCAGGATGAGCGGTCGGCCTTCTACGTCACCACGCACGAGCACTTTGCGGAGATCTACCCCACGGCCGACGTGACGGCGGCTCAGGTCAATGCCAACCTGCACGCTGTGATGGCGCGTGATACGAAGCTGAGCCAGTACGCGCAGCTCTGAGACGGTCTCATATCCGCCGAGCCAAAGACCCGGCAGCCCGCTGTCGGGTCTTTCTTCGTTCGAGTGCATCCAGACCCCCCTGATGCCTCGCATCGCGAGCCTCATCGCCTGTCTGCTGCTGGGGCTGAAGGCGGCCGTGGCCGGCGCGGCCGACATCGGCTACCTCGAGGCGCTGGTCGAAGAGGCCCACGAGCGCGGGCTGGCGTCCAGCCGCGGCTGGCACGCGCTGATAAATTATCGACCGGACTGGCTGGGCGGCGTCGAGAGCGAGGTCGACGCCCCGCAGTTCTTTCTCGCAAAGCGCGGCAAGACCGACCCGCCGGCCGAGCTCGAGGCCACCCTCCGCGCATTCTTCCAGCCCGGCGTGCAAGACCGGCAAGGGCGCCAGCATCCGCAGTGTCGTTTCCCGGCGCGCTACGCGTGGCTGCGCGCGCAGCTCGATTTCGACGCGCAGCGCCTGCCGGAACGATCGTGTCCGGAGCTCGAGCGCTGGCTTGAAAAGCTCGATCCGGAGTCGGTGACCCTGGTCTATGCCTCGGCGTATCTCAACGGCCCTTCGTCGACCTTCGGCCACACGTTCCTGCGCATCGATCGAGGGCTGGACCGCAGCGGGTCGCCCCTGAACGCCCATGTCATCAGCTTCGCCGCGCAGGCGGACGATCTCAATGCCATGCTCTACGCCGTCAAGGGGCTGGCCGGCTTCTACAAGGGCGCGTACTCGATCGCCCCCTATTACGACAAGGTGCGCTATTACAACGACCTCGAGAGCCGTGACCTGTGGGAGTATCGCCTCGCGCTGAGCGAGACGGAGGTGCGCCGGCTGTTGCTGCACATCTGGGAGCTCGACAAGATCTGGTACGACTATTACTTCTTCGATGAGAACTGCGCCTATCATCTGCTCGGCTTGCTGGAGGCGACGCGGCCCGAGCTGGACCTGAAATCCGACTTCGAGTACTGGGCCATCCCGACGAGCACGGTGCGACGCGCGCGCGAGGTCCCCGGCCTGGTCGGGGAGGTGCACTATCGCCCGTCGCACGCGACCGAGCTCGGGCACCGCCATCGGGCCCTCGAGCCGCAGGAGCGGCGTCTGGCGCGTCGTTTGGTGGACGGCTCGCTGATGCCGGACGCCGAGGCCGTCACGCGGCTCGAGCCCCGGCGGCAGGCCGCGGTGCTCGAGGTCGCCTACGACATCCTCTATCACGCGTACCTCGAGGGTGCGCCGCGCCAGGACACCGCGCCGCTCCTGCACGCGCTGCTCAGAGAGCGTTCCGAGCTTGCCGCCGGTCACTCCTTCCCGGAGGTCCCGGTGCCCGACGTGCGACCCGATCAGGGGCACGCGACGACCAAGCTCGGGCTCGCGGCAGGCGTCGAGGACGGCCGCGGGTTCACCGAGCTGCGATGGCGCCCCGCCTACCATGACCTCCTGGACCCGGACGCCGGTTACACGGAGGGCGCGCAGATCGAGCTGCTCGACCTGACCTTGCGCGCTCGCGAAGGTGAGTCACGGGTCGCGTTGCAAAGCCTCGACCTCGTCGATATCGTCTCGCTCACGCCGCGCACCGATCTGTTCCACCCCTTCTCCTGGTCGGCGCGACTGGGGTGGCAGCGGCGTCTCCCGCAGGGGAGCGACGATGACCGCGGTCTGCTGTTCGATGTCACGGTCGGCGGCGGGGTGACGTACCGCCCAACGGCGCACACCCGCGTCTATGCCCTGGCTCAGGTGCAGACGGCGGTCGACCGCGAGCTCGACGAGGGGTATGCGCTCGCGGCCGGCGCGCGGCTGGGGATGCTGATCGACCCGCTGCCCGGGTGGCGCGTCAGCCTCGAGGTCGACACGCTCGACGGCCTCGGCGGCACCGATCCGGAACGCCGTCGCGCGTCGCTCGCCCAGCGTATGACGGTCACGCGCAACCTGGCGCTCGACCTGACCGTGCGTCGCACCGAGGAGCTCGGCCTCGAGTACGATGAGGCGACCTTGGGCGTGAATTGGTATTTCTGATGCGCCGCCTCGCGATCATGCTCCTGTCGGCGTTCGTTGCGCTGACCGGCTGCACCCCGGTGCTGTTCCAGCCGATGGAACGGATGGTGCTGACGCCCGATCGACTCTCGCTGCGCTACGACGATGTCTTTTTCGAGAGCACCGACGGGGTGCGGCTGCACGGCTGGTACCTCCATGCGGGACCCGGGGCGCGCGGCACCGTCCTGTTCCTCCACGGCAATGCGCAGAACATCAGCACCCACATCGCCAGCGTGTTCTGGTTGCCGCGCCGGGGCTTCAACGTGTTTCTCTTCGACTACCGCGGCTTCGGGCGTTCCGAGGGCGTGGCGGCGACCATCGCGGACGTGCACCGCGATACGGCCGGCGCGCTGCGCGCGCTGCGCCGACGCGACGATGTCGATCCCGACAGGCTCGTGCTCTTCGGCCAGAGCCTCGGCGCCAGCGTCGCGATCTCCTTCGCCTCCGAGCGCCCCGGCGTCTTCAATGCGGTGATCGCCGAGAGCGCCTTCGACGGTTACCGTCACATCGCGCGCGAGAAGCTCGCCGCGTCGTGGCTCACCTGGGCCTTCCAGTGGCCGTTGTCGTTCCTGATGAGCGACGCCTACCGCCCGCTCGACGCGGTGGCACGGCTCGCCCCGACCCCGCTGCTGCTCGTCTACGACACGGGCGACACGATCGTGCCGCCCCATCATGGCGTCTCGTTGTATCGTGCGGCGCGCGAGCCCAAGGCCTTTTGGTGCATCCCCGGGCGCGGCCATATCCAGGCGGTGCTCGAGCCGTGGGTGCGCGAGCGGTTGCTCGATTATCTCGATGCCGTGCTCGCCGCGAAGGGCGAGAGTCCACCGCCGGTCACGCGCGGGCTCGTCAACGCGCCCGACTGTGGGTTCAACACGGCCGTGACCCCCTAATCAACTAACCGCGCGTGACCGCACGCGCCACGCACCACACCTCGACGCGGCGCACCCCCGTGCGGCGCAGCGCCCGAGCGAGCTCGGCCGCCGTATGGCCGGTGGTCATGACATCGTCGACGATCGCGACGTGGCGGACGGGCGGCAGACGCGCGATCGCGAAGGCGCCGCGCACGTTGGCCCGGCGCTGGCGTGGCTCGAGGCCGGTCTGTGCCGCGGTCGGGCGCAGCCGTCGCGCGGCGCCCGGGGCGAGCGGGATGTCGAGCGCGCGCGCGACGGGACGCGCGATCTCGAGCGCCTGGTTGAACCCGCGCTCGGCGAGCCGCGTGCGGTGAAGGGGGACGGGGATCAGGCCCTGCGGGAGCGGTCCCGGCAGGCCGGCGGCCGCCGCGGCGAGCAGCTCGCCGAGCAGCCGGGCGTGCGCGAGCCTGCCGTGGAACTTGAGCGCCTTGACCAGCTCATCGAGCGGTGAGGCATACCGAAAGACCGCCAGCGCCCGCTCGAACGGCGGCGGGCGGCGCAGGCAGCGGCCGCAAAGGGCAGCGTGTGGCGCCTCCGGCAAGGGCATGCCGCAGCGCAGGCAGGCGTGCCCGCAGACCGGCAAATCGGCGCGGCAGCCGCCGCACAGGTCCAACCCCTGCGCGCCCGGGTCGCCGCACAGACAGCAGGTCGGCGGATACAACAGCCGTTGCGCGGCGCGTAGCCACTGGTAAACCACGGCGTCCCTTCCGGTTGACAGCGCCCGGCGCCGGGGTACCATGCCCGGTTCAGGCTCGTTCCCGACACTCACCCGAGCTAGTCCATGAGCGAAACCGCGAACACTCATGGGGTCCCGCGGATTGCGCATGCCCGGCACGCCCGAGCGGCCGCGGCGCTGTTCAATTATGGCAACATCGTCGCGGTCCTGGTGCCCCTGCCCCTGGGCGTGCTGTGGCTGGCCGCCTCCATGGTCGTTTACGCCATGAACCGCCACCACCCCAACCCCAAGGTCGGACACTACACCCAGCAGGCCGCCTACCGCATCTATGGCGGGGCCGGCGCGTTCACCGCGGCCGCCATCTTCATACCCGGTGGGGGCTGGGAGTGGTACCTCGGCGCGTGGGCGCTCGCGGTGGCGGTCATCGTTCCCTGGTCGGCGGTGGACCTGGTGCGCATCCACCGCGACGAGTGGGTGGACATGACGCTCGAGCCGGAGGGCGGGCGCCATGAATGAGCGCGGGGCGAGTGCGGGCTCCGGAGGGGATTGGACCCGGGCGCGGGTGCGGGCACTGTTCGATTTGCCGTTCAATGATCTGATCCACCGCGCCCAGCGGGCTCATCGCGAGCACTTCGACCCCAACGCCGTGCAGGTGAGCACGCTGCTGTCGATCAAGACCGGCGGTTGCCCCGAGGACTGCGCCTACTGCCCGCAGGCAGCGCGCTACGACACGGGGGTGGCGCGCGAGCCGTTGATGGCGCTCGGCGAGGTGGTGGACGCCGCGCGCGCCGCGCAGGCTGCCGGCGCGTCACGGTTCTGCATGGGCGCGGCCTGGCGCGGTCCCAAGGACATCGATCTCGAGCCCGTGCTCGAGATGGTGGCGGCGGTCAAGGCGCTCGGGCTCGAGACCTGCGCCACGCTCGGGATGCTCACCGCCGAGCAGGCGCGGCGCCTGGTCGAGGCGGGCCTCGACTACTATAACCACAACCTCGACACCGCGCCGGAATTCTACGGGGAGATCATCAGCACCCGGCGCTATCAGGAGCGGCTCGACACGCTGGCCCATGTGCGCGAGGCCGGCATGCACGTGTGCTGCGGAGGCATCATCGGCATGGGCGAGGGCCGCGCCGAGCGCGCCGGGCTGCTCGCCACGCTCGCGTCACTGCCCCAGGCTCCCGAGAGCGTGCCGATCAACCGGCTCGTGCGCGTGGAGGGAACCCCGCTCGCCGACGAGTCGCCGCCGGACCCTTTCGAGTTCGTGCGCACCATCGCGGTCGCCCGGATCGTGCTGCCGCGCTCGGTGGTGCGCCTCTCGGCCGGTCGCGCGGGGATGAGCGACGAGCTCCAGGCCCTGTGCTTTCTCGCCGGCGCGAACTCGATCTTCTACGGCGAGCGATTGCTCACCACCGGCAACCCCGATGTGGAGGCCGACCGCGCCCTGTTCGAGCGCCTCGGCCTGCGGCCCATGCCCGCCGATCCCTCGCAAGGTGACGCGGCCTGCGCCGAGGGGTGAGATGCGCGATCTCGCCGCCGGCCTGGCGCGCGTGCGCGAGGCGGGTCTCTACCGCAGCCGGCGCATCGTCGACGGCCCCCAGGGTCCCGAGATCGTCGTCGACGGGTGCCGGCGCCTCGCCTTCTGCAGCAACGATTACCTGGGCCTCGCCGCGCACCCCGAGGTCGTGGCGGCCCTGCGCGCGGGCGCCGAGCGCCACGGGGCGGGCAGCGGGGCGGCGCATCTGATCAGCGGCCACGGGACCGCGCACCATGCCTTGGAGGAGGAGCTTGCGGCATTCACCGGCCGGGAGCGGGCGCTGCTGTTCTCCACTGGCTACATGGCCAACCTCGGCGTGGTCGCCGCGCTCACCGGGCGGGGCGACCGCGTGCTCGAGGACCGGCTCAACCACGCCTCGCTGCTCGACGCCGCCCGGCTGGCCGGGGCACGGCTGGTGCGCTATCCCCATGCCGACACAGGGGCGCTCGAGCGCCGGCTCGCCGCCGCCGGGGGCGAGTGCCTGATCGCCACCGACGGGGTGTTCAGCATGGACGGCGATCTCGCCCCGCTGCCCGCGCTCGCCGCCCACGCGTGCGCCGCCGGCGCGTGGCTGATGGTCGACGACGCGCACGGGCTCGGGGTCGTCGGCGCGAGCGGGCGCGGCAGCCTCGAGCACCACGCGCTGGGCGCGCAGGACGCGCCGGTGCTGGTCGGCACGCTCGGCAAGGCGTTCGGCACCTTCGGCGCGTTCGTGGCGGGGAGCGAGGCGCTCATCGAGACGCTGATCCAGCGGGCGCGGACCTATATCTATACGACCGCGCCGCCGCCCGCGCTCGCCGAGGCCACGCGCGCGGCGCTGCGCGTGGCCGAGCGCGAGCCCTGGCGGCGCCGCCACCTGGCGGCCCTGGTGGAGCGGTTCCGCGCCGGCGCTCGGACGCTCGGTCTGCGTCTCGGCGAGTCGCCGACCCCCATACAGCCGGTGCTCGTCGGCGAGGCCGACCGCGCGGTGCGGTTGAGCGAGGCGCTGCTCGCCCGGGGGATTCTGGTCAGCGCCATCCGGCCGCCGACGGTTCCCCGCGGGGCGGCGCGGCTGCGGGTGAGCCTCTCGGCCGCGCACACCGAGGCGCAGGTGGATCGGCTGCTGGAGGCGCTCGCCGAGATCGACGCCGCGCCGGGGTAGCCGGTGGGCCTCTATATCGAGGCGCAGGGCGAGGGGCCCGGGCTGGTGCTGCTCCACGGCTGGGGGCTGCACGGGGGAATATGGGCGCCGGTGGCCGGCGCGCTCGCGCGCCACTACCGTCTCTACCGGGTGGATCTCCCGGGTCACGGGCACAGCCCGCTGACCTCTGATTTCACCCTCGAGGGGGTAATGGCGGAGGTGCTCGAGGCCGTCCCGGCGAGGGCGCACTGGCTGGGGTGGTCGCTGGGCGGGCTGGTGGCGCTCGGTGCCGCCGTCCGGCACCCCGCGCGGGTGGACCGTCTGGTGCTGGTGGCGAGCGCACCGCGTTTCAGCCGGGCGGCCGACTGGCCCCGGGGCATGGCGATCGCGCGGCTCGACGCCTTCGCCGACGAGCTCGAGCGTGATTATCGGGGGACGCTGATGCGCTTTCTCTCGCTGCAGACGCGCGGAGCCGACCACGAGCGGGAGGATCTGCGGGTCTTGCGCGCCGCATTGTTCGAGCGCGGCCGACCGGCCCTGGAGGCCCTGCGGGGCGGGCTGCGCATGTTGCGGGAGGTCGATCTGCGCGGCGAGATCGCGCGGATCGACCTCCCGGCGCTGTGGCTCGCGGGCGCGCACGACCGTCTGGTGCACCCCGACGCCCTCCGAGCGGCGGCGGCGCTCGGCGGCGGGCGATTCGAGGTGGTGCGCGGCGCCGGCCACGCGCCTTTCCTCTCGCACCCGGAGGCCTTCGTCCGGCGCGTGCACGCCTTCCTGGCGGCGGGCTCCGGGGGGCCGCTCGGGGCGGACAGCCCGGGGCGCTGAACGGGGCCGGCGATCGGAGCGGCGAGGCGATGGCGGAGCTCAGACCGGAATATCTCATCGACAAGGCCAAGGCGCGGGCGTCGTTCGCCCGCGCTGCGAGCGGTTACGATGCGGCCGCCGTCGTGCAGCGCGAGATGTGCGCGCGCATGCTCGAGCGGCTCGATCTCGTCAAGCTCGCGCCGGCGGTCGTGCTCGACGTGGGCAGCGGGACCGGCACGAGCACCGCCGGCCTGATCGCGCGTTATCGCGGCGCCCGGGTCATCGCCCTCGATCTCGCGGTGCCGATGCTCCAGCGCGCCCGCGCGCGCCACCGCTGGTGGCGGCGTCCGGCCGTCGTGTGCGGGGACGCCGAGGCGCTGCCGCTGGCCGAGGCCAGCGTGGACCTGCTGTTCTCCAACCTCACCGTGCAGTGGTGCAACGACCTCGATCGCGCCTTCGCGGAGTTTCGCCGCGTGCTGCGACCGGGGGGGCTGGCCATGTTCACCACCTTCGGGCCGGATACCCTGCGGGAGCTGCGCGCGGCGTGGGACGCCGTTGACGCCCACACGCACGTCAATGTGTTCATGGACATGCACGATGTCGGCGACGCGCTGGTGCGCGCGCGCTTCGCCGATCCTGTCATGGACGTCGAGCGCCTGACCGTCCATTATCCCGATCTCGCGGCGCTGATGAGCGATCTCAAGCAGATCGGCGCCCGCAATGTCACCGGCGGGCGGGCCCGGGGGCTGACCGGTAAGGGGCGCCTCGCGGCCGTGCGCGAGGCGTACGAGGGGTTTCGCGTCCCGGAAGGGCTGCCGGCCAGCTACGAGGTGGTGCACGGCCACGCCTGGCGCCCCTCGGGCGAGCGCCCCGGGGACGAGCCGGGTGTCGCCACGGTCCCGCTGGAGGCGTTGCGGCGGGCGAGGCGGCGGTAGCAGGCGCGATGGAGGGGCTCTTCGTCACGGGCACCGACACCGGCGTGGGCAAGACGCTGGCGGCCGCCGCGCTCATGCACGCCCTGCGCGCGCGCGGCTCGAGCGTGGCCGGCATGAAGCCGGTGGCGAGCGGGTGCGAGGCCACGCCCGCGGGGCTGCGCAGCCCGGACGCCCTGGCGCTGCAGGCGCGGGCCGGCGGATCGACACCCTACGAGCTCGTCAATCCCTACGCGTTCGCCGAGCCGGCCGCCCCCCACCTGCTGGCGGCGGAGGCTGGAGTGAGCATCGAGCCCGGCCGCATCGTGCGCTCCGCCGAGACGCTGAGCGCGGGCTTCGACTGTCTGGTGGTCGAAGGCGTGGGCGGATGGCTCGTGCCGATCGGGTCCGCGGCGACGATGGCCGACGTCGCCGAGGCCCTGGGGCTGCCGGTGGTGATGGTCGTCGGCGTTCGCCTCGGCTGTCTCAATCACGCGCTGTTGACCGCCGAGGCGGTGCGGGCCCGCGGGCTGCGCGTTGCCGGCTGGGTGGCGAACCGCCTCGAGCCCGGGGCGCCGCGTGCCGAGGACAACATCGTCGCGTTGCGAGAGCGGCTGGGCGCCCCGTGCCTGGGCGTGGTCCCGCCGTTGGCCGCGCCGTCCGCCGCGGCGGCGGCGGCGTATCTCGACCTCTCGCCGCTGGGCGCGGTCGGCGTGGGGTCGCACGCGCCTTAGCCCACCACGGCGCGGGGCGGGCGTCGCTCCGGGCAACGGAGGACGATATCCGCGAACTTGATTAAGTGTTTGTTATTTTGAACATTCCGCCGATGCCCTGGATTAATAAGAAGGTCGTAATATTAATTTTGTCAGACTTTTTTCGGAATCGGTTGAAAACACTCAAGAATTTTTCCGTTTTTCTTGCCTTGCGACCGGCCTTCGGGTAGCATGCCGATCGGTTTTGCAGGCCCGCCCAGGTCAGACCCAGCGGGGAGCCCAGTGGTAGCGGCGGAGCGCCAGCCCGGATCGACGGCGTGTCGATTCATCATTCGCCCAAACCGCTCCCTTTCCTGGCGAGGCGCGATGGGATCCTTCGGGGTGCTGGCGGCCGTCTCGCTCACCGTCGCCGCCGGAATGGCCTCGGTGGGCGCGTGGCCGGTGCTGCCCTTCGCGGGGCTGGAGCTGGCCGCGCTGTGGGCGGGGCTGTACGCCGCGCATCGTCAGGCCGAGCGCCGCGAGGTCGTCTGGGTGGACGAGGATCTCGTCGCGGTGGAGAAGGGCCGACGCGCGCCGGAGCAGCATTGCGAGTTTCCGCGCGGCTGGGCGCAGGTGATCCTCGAGCCGCCCGCCTCGCCCTGTCGCTCGAGCAGGCTGTTCGTCCGCTCGCACGGACGGGAGGTCGAGATCGGCGCGTGGCTCAACGAGGAGGAGCGTGCCGGCCTCGCGCACGACCTGGCGCAGGCGCTGGGCGTCGACGGCCGGCCCCACGCCGCAGACCCGGCGATCGTATCGCCGGCTCGGCCGGCACCGAATTCGAAACCGTGAAACCCTCGAGAAGGAGAAACGACAGCATGTCAACGACAACACTGAAAAGGGGGCTGGGCGCCCTGGGGGGCGTTGGCGGGCTGCTCGCGGCGGGCCGCGCGGCGGCCGACTGGGGGGCACTCAACATGCCGACGGGCGTCACCCCGGTCAGCGGGGACGTCTACAGCCTGCACATGCTGATCCTTTGGATCTGCGTGGCCATCGGCGTCGTGGTCTTCGGCGCCATCATCTACTCCGTTATCAAGTACCGCAAGTCCAAAGGCGCGCAAGCCGCTCAGTTCCACGAGAACACGGCGGTCGAAGTGGTTTGGACGATCATTCCGTTCCTGATACTTGTGGGCATGGCGATCCCGGCCACCAAGACGCTGGTGGTCATGGAGAAGACGGGCGAGGCGGACCTGACGGTGAAGGTGACCGGCTACCAGTGGAAGTGGCGCTACGAATACATCGACGACGGGGTGAGCTTCTTCAGCAACCTGGCCACGCCCCGGGCGCAGATCTACGAGGCCTCCGATAGGGACGAGACCTATCTGCTCGAGGTCGACAAGCCGCTGGTGCTGCCCGCCGGCCGCAAGATCCGCTTTCTGTTCACCGGCGCGGACGTGATCCACTCCTGGTGGGTCCCGGACCTCGGCTTCAAGAAAGACGCCATCCCCGGATTCATCAACGATATGTGGGCGCGCATCGACGAGCCCGGCGTCTACCGCGGCAAGTGCGCGGAGCTCTGCGGCAAGGACCACGGGTTCATGCCGGTGGTCGTCGAGGCCAAGACGCCCGATGAGTTCCAGTCCTGGCTCGAGCAGCAGAAGGTGGCCATGGCCGAGCAGGCGCAGGCCGCCGAGCGCGAGTGGACCAGGGACGAGCTGATGAAGCGCGGGAGCGAGGTCTACCGCCAGAGCTGCCAGGCCTGCCACCAGGCCAACGGCGAGGGCGTGCCGGGGACCTTCCCGGCGATCAAGGGCGGCGCGATCGCCACCGGCGATCTCGACAAGCACATCGACACCGTCATGAGCGGCGTGTCGGGCACCGCCATGCAGGCGTTCGAGAATCAGCTCGACGACGCCGACCTGGCGGCGGTGATCACCTACGAGCGCAACGCTTTCGGTAACAACACCGGCGATGTCGTGCAGCCCGCCGACATCAAGGCCGCTCGCTAACGGCTTCTTGGGGAGGAGGAATCAATGAGCACTGTTGCCGAGCACGCGACCCACCACGAGCCGCACCGTGGGATCTTGCGCTGGATCACCACCACTAACCACAAGGATATCGGCACCCTCTACCTCGTGCTGGCGATGACGATGTTCCTGGTCGGCGGGATCATGGCGCTGGTGATCCGGACCGAGCTCTTCCAGCCGGGCCTGCAGGTCGTCGAGCCCGCGTTTTTCAATCAGATGACCACCCTCCACGGCCTGATCATGGTCTTCGGCGCGATCATGCCGGCGTTCGTGGGGCTGGCGAACTGGCTGGTCCCCATGATGGTCGGCGCGCCGGACATGGCGCTGCCGCGCCTGAACAACTGGAGCTTCTGGATCCTGCCGTTCGCATTCGCGATGCTGGTCTCGACCCTGTTCATGGAGGGCGGCGCCCCGGCCGCGGGCTGGACGATCTATCCGCCGCTCGTGCTCCAGACCGGTGACGCGCTCCCCTTCCTGATCTTCTCCGTGCACCTGCTGGGGCTGTCCTCGATCATGGGCGCCATCAACATCATCGCCACCATCCTGAACATGCGCGCGCCGGGCATGACCCTGATGAAGATGCCGCTGTTCGTGTGGACCTGGCTGATCACCGCGTTCCTGCTGATCGCGGTGATGCCGGTGCTCGCCGGGGCGGTCACCATGCTGCTCACCGACAAGTTCTTCGGCACCTCGTTCTTCGACGCGGCCGGGGGCGGCGACCCCGTGATGTTCCAGCACATCTTCTGGTTCTTCGGGCATCCCGAGGTCTACATCATGATCCTGCCGGCGTTCGGGGTCATCTCGCAGATCATCCCGACGTTCTCGCGCAAGCCGCTGTTCGGCTACAGCTCGATGGTCTACGCGACGGCGTCGATCGCCTTCCTGTCCTTCATCGTGTGGGCCCACCACATGTTCACCGTCGGCATGCCGCTCGCCGGCGAGCTGTTCTTCATGTACGCCACGATGCTGATCGCGGTGCCCACCGGCGTGAAGGTGTTCAACTGGGTGGCGACGATGTTCAAGGGCTCGCTGACCTTCGAGACGCCGATGCTGTTCGCCGTCGCCTTCGTCATCCTGTTCACGATCGGCGGGTTCTCGGGGCTGATGCTCGCGATCACCCCGGCCGACTTCCAGTACCACGACACCTATTTCGTGGTCGCGCACTTCCACTATGTCTTGGTGCCGGGGGCCTTGTTCGCCATCATGGGGGGCGTCTACTTCTGGCTGCCCAAGTGGACGGGGCACATGTACGACGAGAAGCTCGGCAAGTGGCACTTCTGGCTCTCGGCCATCTTCGTGAACGTGCTGTTCTTCCCGCAGCACTTCGTGGGCCTCGCCGGGATGCCGCGGCGGATCCCCGACTACGCGGTGCAGTTCACCGACTGGAACATGATCTCCACGATCGGGGCGTTCGGCTTCGGGCTGTCGCAGCTCATCTTCGTCTACCTGGTGTGGAAGGCGGTACGCGGCGGCGTCAAGGCGACCGACCAGGTCTGGGAGGGCGCCAAGGGGCTCGAGTGGACGGTGAGCTCGCCGCCGCCCTATCACAGCTTCGCGGAAGCGCCCGAGGTGAAGTGACGCGCGCGGTGACCGCGGGCCCGGCACGGAGCCGGGCCCGAATACCGGAGGTGAGGTGATGATGAGCGACGTCGACGAGCAGGAGATTCGCAGGCGCCGGGCGGCGGCCGTGCGCACGGCCTGGGTGCTCGCCGTCGTCGCGCTGGCCGTCTTCATCGGTTATATCGTCCTGTGGTCGTCTGCGTGACGGGGCTATGCGGGCGTGAGCGGAAACCCAAGAGCTTCAACGCACGGCAGGCTGGTCGCGCTGCTGCTGCTCACCGTGGTCGGCATGTTCGGCTTCGGCTTCGCCCTGGTGCCGCTCTATGACGTCTTCTGCGAGGTGACCGGGTTCGGCGGACGGACGTCGGGGACGCCGGCGCGGGACGTCGAGACCACGGTCGACACGGACCGCCTGGTCGCGGTGGAGCTCGTCGCCAATGTCAACGACGGGTTGGCGTGGGATTTTCGGCCCGCGACGGCGCGCATCAGGGTGCATCCGGGTCAGGCGTACACGACATCGTTCTTCGCCAAGAACAACGCCGGTCGCGCCGTCGTCGGCCAGGCGGTGCCGAGCGTCACGCCGGGGGAGGCGGCCGCGCACTTCAAGAAAACCGAGTGCTTTTGCTTCACGCAGCAAAGATTCGAGCCCGGGGAGGCTCGGGACATGCCGCTGCGTTTCGTGGTCGATCCGGCGCTCGACGAGAAGATCGAGGTTCTGACGCTGTCCTATACCTTCTTCGAGGCCAAGACGGCGCGAGCCGATCCGGCGGCCGCGGGGTTCTAGGGGATTCGGCAGAGGAAATCGAATAATCCGAGAGGAGAGAGGGGTTCGATATGACGCAAGCGCATGGGGGTTACTACGTACCGCACGGGAGCCACTGGCCGATCTTGGGTTCCGTCGGCCTGACCGCGCTGCTGGCGGGCTTCGCCGCGCTGCTCAACGGCGCCGGTTTCGGGCCCACCGTAATGGCCGTGGGCGCCGTGGTGGTCCTCGCCATGCTGTTCGGTTGGTTCGGGACCGTCGTCCGTGAGAGCGAGGGCGGAATGTACAACGAGCAGATGGACCGCTCCTTCCGCTGGGGCATGGGCTGGTTCATCTTCTCGGAGGTGATGTTCTTCGCCGCCTTCTTCGGCGCGCTGTTCTACGCGCGCGTCTATGCGGTGCCCTGGCTCGGGGGCGCGGATGCCGACACGCACCAGTATCTCTGGGATCAGTTCCAATCGGCGTGGCCCTTGCTCTCGCCGCCGGACGCCGCGGCGTATGACGTCCCCGAGCACGCGATGGCGGCTTGGGGCATCCCGGCGCTGAACACCCTCATCCTGCTCTCGAGCGGCGTGACCGTGACCTGGGCCCACTGGGGCCTCAAGAAGAACAATCGCGGCCAGCTCATCGTCGGGCTCGTCGCGACGGTGGCCCTGGGCGTGCTCTTCATCACCCTCCAGGCGCACGAGTACGGGCACGCCTACAGCGAGCTCAACCTGAAGCTCAGCTCCGGCATCTACGGCTCGACATTCTTCATGCTGACCGGGTTCCACGGTCTGCACGTGACCATCGGCGCCGTCATGCTCGCCGTGATGCTGGCGCGCACCATCGCCGGCCACTTCACGCCGGACCACCATTTCGCCTTCGAGGCCGCGGCCTGGTACTGGCACTTCGTCGACGTCGTCTGGCTGGGGCTGTTCGTGTTCGTGTATTGGCTCTGACCCGCCCAGGCGCCGCAGCGGTCGCAAGGGCGCTGCCGGTCTCCGGCAGCGCCCTTTGCACGCCGGGGTTGGGGACCGGGGGTCCGGCCCCGCTGGCTAGAGCGCCCGGTGCGGCTCGAGGATGCCGGTGGCGAAGCCGAGGAGCAGCAGGATGAAAAGAGTGACCGAGAGCGCGATCCGTACCGTCAGCGCCTTGACCGCGCGGTCGGAGCGGTCATCGTCGCGGATGAGATAGAACAGGCCGCTGCCGAGACTGGCCAGGATCAACAGCAGCATCAGCACGACGATGAGCTTGGCGAGCATTGCGGTGGCCCGTGAGGGAGGCGATGTGGCGCGACTGTGGCCGCAGTATAACCCGAGCGGCACGCACGGCGCACACACCCACGAGACATGCGAATCGCAGGGCTCGAATTCAGGCCCCGGCCGCTGCCCGGCGTGCTGGTGGCGATCGGTCTTCTCGTCCTCGGCGCGCTGGGCGTGTGGCAGCTCGAGCGCGCGGAGGACAAGCGGGTGCTGCTCGAGCGCTACGAGGCGCGCCGGCAGGGGCCGCCCATCGAGCTGGACAGCCCGCCACGGCCCGGGGAGGACCTGCGCTACTATCGGGTGCGCGTCACCGGGCGCTTCGACGCCGGCCGTCATTATCTATTGGACAACCAGCTCCACCATGGCCGGCTGGGCTTCGAGGTCATCACGCCGCTGCGGCTCAGGGGCTCCCCCGCGGCCGTCCTGGTGGATCGGGGCTGGGTGCCCATGGGGCGGACGCGCCGTGAGCTTCCCGACATCCCGACCGCCGAGGGGCGGGTGAGCCTCGTGGGCACGCTGCGCGAGCCGCCGCAGTCGGGCATGCGGCTGGGGCCGCCCGACGTGGCCGGGGCGGGGTGGCCGCGGGTGATCCAGTACGTGGATGTCGAGCGGGTGAGCGACCAGCTCGATTACCCGGTCGCGCGCTACACGCTGGCCCTGGCCGAGGAGCAGCCCCACGGCTTCGTGCGCCGTTGGGAGCCGGTGGTGATCGGTCCGGGCCGCCACCTCGGCTATGCCGTGCAGTGGTTCGGGCTCGCCCTGGCCCTGGCGGTGTTCTACGTCGTGCTCAGCACGCGCCGCGTGCGCGGGGAGGGGCCCCGGTGAGCGCGGGGGCCGGCTCGCGCCGTCGGGCGCTGCTCGCCCTGGGGCTGCTGGCGGTGTTCGTGGGGCCGCTCCTGATCGCCGCCCTCGCCTACCGCCAGGGCTGGCTCGAAGGCGCGGGCACGACCAACTACGGCACCCTGGTGCGGCCCCCGCGGCGGGTGGCCGAGCTGTCGCTGCACGGGGTCGGCGGGCGCGCGCTCGAGACCGATTTCCTGCGCGGGCGCTGGACATTCGTCTACGTCGGCGATGCGCGTTGCGGCGCGCCCTGCCGGGCGAGCCTCTACAAGATGCGCCAGATCCGCCTGGCCCTGGGTGAGGACGCCCCGCGCGTGCAGGGCCTGTATCTATTGACCGGCGGCGAGGGGCTGTCGGGCTTGCGCGAGTTTCTGCGCGAGGAGCATCCGGGTCTGGCGCTGGCGCGCGCCGACGGGGCGGGGCTGCGCGCGTTCCGGATCGAAGGCGCCGGGCCCGGGGGCGCCGACCGGGTCTATCTGGTCGATCCGCTCGGGAACCTGATGATGTACTATCGTGCCGATGCCGATCCCTCGCGGATGCTGGACGATCTCGAGAAGCTGCTAAAGGTGTCGCGGGTTGGCTGAGCCGGCGCGTCGAACGTGGTTTCACCGATTGACCTGGATCGCCGCCGCCCTGGCGCTGGGTGTCGTCGTGCTCGGGGCCTACGTGCGCCTGGCCGACGCGGGGCTGGGCTGTCCCGATTGGCCGGGCTGCTACGGTCATCTCACCGTGCCCGCCGCCGAGCGCGATCTCCCGGCGACGGCGGCCTTCCCGGAGCGACCGTTCGAGGCGAGCAAGGCCTGGAAGGAGATGATCCATCGCTACTTCGCCGGCACCCTCGGGCTGATATTGATCGGACTGGCCGGCTACGCGCTGTGGCGCCACCCGCCGGGGCGGCCCCGGCGGCTGCCGGCCGCCATCGCGCTGCTCGTGATCTTTCAGGCGGTGCTCGGGATGTGGACCGTGACCTGGCTGCTCAAGCCGCTGGTGGTCACCGCGCACCTGCTCGGCGGCATGGCGGTGCTCTCGCTGCTGGCCTGGCAGGCGCTGCGCGAGGGCGGCTATCTCGGCGGAGAGCCCGACGTCTCCGCGGCTCGCTTCCGCCCCTGGGCGCTCGGCGGGCTGGGGATCGTGGTCGCCCAGATCGCCCTGGGCGGCTGGACCAGCGCCAACTACGCCGCGCTCGCCTGTCCGGACTTCCCGACCTGTCAGACGCAGTGGTGGCCGGCGATGAGCTTCGGCGACGCCTTCGTCCTGTGGCGCGGCCTCGGGGTGGACTACGAGGGGGGCGTGCTCGACAATCCTGCGCGCGTGGCCATTCACATGACGCACCGCCTGGGGGCGCTGGTCACCCTGATCTACGTGGGCGGGCTCGCCGTGTGGCTGGCCGCGCGGGCGCGCGCGACCGCCGTGCGCGGGCTGGGCGCGCTCATGGGCGTGGTGCTCGTCACGCAGGTGGCGCTCGGGATCGGCAACGTGGTGCTGAGCCTGCCGCTGGGGATCGCGGCGGCGCATAACGCGGGCGCCGCGGTGCTTCTGCTCACGATCGTCGCCGCCAATCATGCCCTGCGCCCGCCCCTGACCGCCCCTCTCGGGTGGGAGAGCGCGCGGCCCGCGGACTGGGCGATGCACCGGGGATAAGGGGGTCAGCGTGCAGCCGGCGATCGCGAGATTCCACCATTGGGGCACGCGGCTGCGGACCCATTGGCGCGACTACTATGAGCTGACCAAGCCGCGGGTGGTGGCGCTCATCGTGTTCACCGCCGTCGTGGGGATGTTCCTCTCGGTGCCGGGCATGGTGCCGTGGGACGCGCTGGTGTTCGGCACCCTCGGCATCGGCCTGTCGGCCGCTGCGGCCGCGGCCGTCAATCAGCTGGTGGACCAGCCGGTCGACTCGCTGATGGGGCGCACCCGGCGCCGGCCCCTGCCCACGGGGCACCTGACCGGCCGGCAGGCCGTGGGGTTCGCTCTGGTCATCGGCACTGTCGGCATGACCCTGCTGGTCGTCTACGTCAACCCGCTGACCGCCGTGCTGACCTTCGCCTCGCTCATCGGCTACGCGGTGATCTATACGATGTTTCTGAAGCGGGCGACGCCGCAGAATATCGTCATCGGCGGCGCGGCGGGGGCGGCGCCACCCGTGCTGGGCTGGACCGCGGTGACCGGCGAGATCGACCCCCACGCGCTGCTGCTGTTCCTGATCATCTTCGTCTGGACGCCGCCGCATTTCTGGGCGCTGGCGATCCATCGCCATGAGGAGTACGCGAAGGCCGACATCCCGATGCTGCCCGTCACGCACGGCCTGCGGCTCGCCCGGCTGCACGTGCTGCTCTACACCGTGATGCTGGTGGCGGTGACGCTGCTGCCCTACGCGACCGGCATGAGCGGGGGCCCCTACCTCGCGGGCGCGCTGGGGCTCGGCGCGGGTTTCCTCTACTACGCGGTGCGCCTCAACCTGCGCCCGGGCGACGCGCGGGTGGCGATGCGGACCTTCGGCTACTCCATCCTCTATTTGATGGCCCTGTTCGCGGCCCTGCTGCTCGATCACTATCTACCCGTGGTGCTCCCCGGCATCGGGTGAGGGGCCGGACGCCCCGCACCGTGATCGGGACGCCTATAACCCTATGTTTCTCAGACATATCCTGATATTTGTCACGAATATTAGGATATATTAACATTCCGGGTCGGCCGACCGGTCGCCGTCGTGGACGCGGATTCTCAACGGGAGGAGATATGGCGCGCGCCCCCGTCACCGAGCAGTACAACTACGACATCGTGCGCAAGTTCACCGTCATGACCCTGGTGTGGGCCGTGGTCGGGATGGCCGCCGGGCTCTACGCCGCGCTCGAGCTCTCCTATCCGTTCCTCAATCTCGATCTGCCGGAGCTGTCTTTCGGGCGCCTGCGCCCGGTGCATACGACCGTGGTGATATTCGGCTTCGGCGGCAGCGCGCTGTTCGCCACCTCCTACTACGTGGTCCAGCGCACCACCCAGGCCCGGCTCGCGGGCACCGCCTGGGCGGAGCTCACCTTCTGGGGCTGGCAGGCCGTCATCGTGCTGGGCGCGCTCACCTATCTGCTCGGCTTCACCCAGTCGCGCGAGTACGCCGAGTTCGAATGGCCGATCGATCTGCTGATCGCCGCCGTGTGGGTGGCCTATTTGGCGATCTACGTGGAGACGCTGCGCCGGCGCGCCCAGCCCCACATCTACGTGGCCAACTGGTTCTTCCTCTCGTTCATTTTGGCCACCGCGCTCCTGCACATCTTCAACAACCTGGCCGTGCCGGTGGGCATGTTCAACCTGAAGTCCTACCCGCTGCTCTCCGGCGTGCAGGATGCCATGACGCAGTGGTGGTACGGGCACAACGCGGTCGGGTTTTTTCTCACGGCGGCTTTTCTCGGCATGATGTATTACTTCGTGCCCAAGCAGGCGGGCCGCCCCGTGTACTCCTATCGCCTGTCGATCATCCATTTCTGGGCGCTGGTCTTCCTCTACATGTGGGCCGGGCCCCATCACCTGCACTGGACCGCTTTGCCCGATTGGACCTCGACCCTGGCGGCCACCTTCTCGATCATGCTGCTGCTGCCCTCGTGGGGCGGCATGATCAACGGGATCATGACCCTGTCGGGCGCGTGGGAGAGGCTGCGCACCGATCCCATCATGCTGTTCCTCATCACCTCCCTGGCCTTCTACGGGATGTCCACCTTCGAGGGTCCCCTGATGTCGTTGAAGAGCGTCAACGCTCTGTCCCACTACACCGACTGGACCATCGGCCACGTGCACTCCGGCGCGCTCGGCTGGGTCGCGATGATCACCTTCGGCTCGCTCTATCATCTGGTCCCGCGCCTCTGGGATACCGCGCTCTACAGCGTGCGGATGGTCTACGTGCACTTCTTTCTCGCCTCGATCGGCATCGTCCTCTATATCACGGCGATGTGGGTGGCGGGGATCGGGCAGGGGCTGCTTCTGCGCGCCTTCGACGAGTACGGGAGCCTCGCCTACACGTTCATCGAGACGGTGGCTTTCCTCCACACGCCCTACGTCGCCCGCGCGGTGGGCGGGGCCTTCTTCCTGGCCGGCGTGCTGGTCATGGTCTACAACTGCGCGATGACCATCGCGCGTGCGCGCCGGGAGCGGGCCGTCATCGAGGCGAAGATCGCCGCCAAGATGGCGCGCGGCTCCTAGGCGGGTCCGAGTGTCATGCGTCACGAGCACATCGAGACCAACGTCGGGCTGCTCCTGATCCTCACGCTGATCGTGATCTCGATCGGCGGGCTGGTGGAGATCGTGCCGCTGTTTCGGATCGACGAGACCGTCGAGAAGGTCGAGGGCGTGCGTCCTTACACGCCGCTCGAGCTCCGGGGGCGCGACATCTACCAGCGCGAGGGCTGCTTCTACTGCCACTCCCAGATGATCCGCCCGTTCCGGGACGAGCTGCTGCGTTACGGCCATTACTCGCTGGCGGCCGAGTCCCAGTACGACCATCCGTTCCTGTGGGGCTCCAAGCGCACGGGCCCGGACCTGGCGCGGGTCGGCGGCAAGTACTCGAACGAGTGGCACGTCGAGCACCTGATCGAGCCGCGCTCCGTGGTGCCGGAGTCGATCATGCCCAACTACCCCTGGCTGCTCGAGCGCGACCTCGACTACGTGGACGTCGCCTCGCGGATGCGCGCGTTGAAGGCGACGGGGGTGCCGTACTCCGAGACGCGGGCCGAGCACGAGGAGAACGTCGGGCGCTTCGGGCGCGAGGCGGCCGATAGGCTCGATATCAACCGCGCCGAGGAGAACGTCCTCGCCCAGGCGCAGCACGGGAACTACGACGGCGTGCGCCATCGTGTCACCGAGATGGATGCGGTGGTCGCCTATCTGCAGGTGCTCGGCACGATGGTCGAGTTCGAGCGATACGACGAGGGTTATTTCGCGGAATTCAGATAACAGGGAACGGGGAACGGCTAGCGCACGCCGACTCTGTGCTCGGCAACCTGTTCCCCGGGCCCTCGAAGGTGAGAGCCTTGGACTTTCTCGACTGGATCGCGGATCCCGGCAACAGCAAGCAGGTGGCGCTTGTGCTGTTCTTCGGGGTGTTCGTCGGCATTGTGCTCTACGTTTACACGGGCAAGAGACGGACGCGCCGTCTGGAGTCGTATAAGCACATTCCCTTCGACGACGAGACAGAGGAGACCCGGGACCGGCGCGAGGCGAAGCGAGACGATGACCGAGCGTAGAGACAAGGAGCGCGACGGCCGCGCCGTCCAGACCACCGGTCACAGCTGGGACGGCGACATCCAGGAGTACAATAACCCGCTGCCGCGGTGGTGGCTGTGGGCCTTCTACGCGACCGTGGTCTTCGCCGTGATCTACTGGCTCATCTACCCGGCCTGGCCGGTGGGTGCGGGCTACACGAAGGGCCCGCTCGGCGAGATCACCTACGAGGTCGACGGTGAGACCCGCACCTCGCACTGGAATACCCGGGCGCGGCTGCTCAGGGAGCTGCAGAGCAGCGAGGCGGCGCAGAGGCGCCGCGCGTACCTCGAGCGCATCGCCGCGGCCGGCTACGGCGACATCCTCCGCGACCCGGAGATGATGGACTTCACGCGCTCGGTCTCGAAAGGTCTGTTCGGCGACAACTGCGCGGCCTGCCACGGGCCCGGCGGGGCGGGCAGGATCGGGCATTATCCGAGCCTGGTCGATGACGCCTGGCTCTGGGGCGGCAGGGTGCAGGCCATCGAGGAGACGATCCGCAACGGGCGTCGCGGCTTCATGCCGGCCTTCGCCGAGACCTTCGACGAGGGGCAGCTCACCGACGTGGCCGGCTTCGTGCTGAGCCTCTCCGGGCACGAGGTCGCGCCCGAGCGCGCCCGGCGCGGGGCCGTCATCTTCCGCGGCGAGGCGGGGGGCTGCTATTACTGCCACACCCGGGCGGGCACGGGCCTCGCTTCCCAGGGGGCGGCCGACCTCACCGACGGCATCTGGACCGCCGCCGACGTGCCCGGAGAGGACACCCTCGACGGCAAGCTCGAGGCCGTCAAGACGGTCATCCGCGAGGGCGTCACCCGCGAGATGCCCGGCTGGGGCGGCCGCCTCTCGGAGGCCGAGATCAAGCTGCTCACCGTCCACGTGTACGAGCTCGGCGCCGGCCGGTAAGCAGGGCTCGACTCGTCAATGTGCGTCTGACCGCCAAGCCGCGGAGGCCGCCAAGAGAGATCCGAGCAGGATCGTTCAAGAAGCGATCTCGGAACGATAAAGACTTGGCGCTCTCGGCGGCTTTGCGGTTGATCTTGTCGTCCAGACTTTATTTCAGAGAGGTCCGCGCACGGAAGTGGTCGATCACGCCGCAGCGCAATACGCTTCGAATGCGGAGCGGCCCGAGCCGGCGGCCGGCGCCTCGGGGTCGCGCTCGCCTGAGCCGGGCGGCGGCTCGGCGGGCCCGGCGACCTACATCCCCATCTACCCGCGCTCGGTCCGCGGGCGCTTCCGCACGATCAAGCACGGCATCCTCGCGTTCGCCTACGGCGTCTACTTCCTGCTCCCCTGGTTGCGATGGGAGCGCGCGAGCGCCCCCGACCAGGGGGTGCTGCTCGATTTGCCGGGACGACGGTTCTATCTCTTCGACCTGGTCGTCCATCCGCAGGACATCTACTGGCTGGCCGCGGCGCTCGTGATCGCGGCCATGCTGCTGTTCTTCGTGACCGGCATCGCCGGGCGCGTCTTCTGCGGCTACTTCTGCTTCCAGACCCTGTGGACCGACCTGTTCATGCTCATCGAGCGACGGGTGCAGGGGGAGCGCCCCGCGCGGATCCGCCTGGACCAGGCGCCCTGGACGCCGGAGAAGCTTCGCAAGAAGGGGCTCACTCACTTGCTGTGGCTGCTCGCGGCGCTGGCGACGGGCGTGACGTTCACCCTGTATTGGGGCGACGCGCCCCGCCTGGCGCGGCAGCTCTTCACCGGCGAGGCCCCGTTCCCGGCCTACGCGACGGCGCTGTTCCTCGCGGCGACCACCTACCTCATGGCCGGGCACGTGCGCGAGCAGGCGTGCACCTACATGTGCCCCTACGCGCGATTCCAGAGCGCGATGTTCGACCGCGACACCCTGATCGTCGCCTACGACGCGCGGCGCGGCGAGGGCGCCGCCGGGCGGCGCAGTCTCGCCCGGGGGCTCAAGACGCGCGAGGAGCGCCACGCCGCCGGCGTGGGCGACTGCGTGGACTGCGGCTACTGCGTGCAGGTCTGCCCCACCGGCATCGACATCCGCGACGGCCTGCAGCTCGAGTGCATCACCTGCGCGCTGTGCATCGACGCCTGCGACAGCATCATGGGCTCGCTCGGCTGGCCCCGGGGGCTGGTGGGCTACACCTCCGAGCGCGCGCAGGCGGGCGGCAGGACCCGCGTGCTCAAGCCCAAGACCGCCGGCTACGCCGTCGCGCTCGCTGCCATGATCGGCTTCCTCGCCTGGAGCATCGCCTCGCGGGCCGCGTTCGACATGGCCGTCTATCAGGTGCGCCAGCCGCTCTACGTCCGGCTCTCCGACGGCGGCGTGCGCAACAGCTACGAGATCAAGCTCAACAACAAGACCGAGCGCCCGCTCACCTTCGGCTTCGCCCTGCGCGGGCTGCCCGGCGCTACCCTCGACACCGGGCGGCTGGAGCGCGTGACGCTCGCGCCGGGGGAGGGCCTCACGGTGCTGGCGCACGTTCGCCGGCCGCCCGGCGCGCTGGCGGACGGGCGCGGCCCGTTCGAGCTCGTCGCCGAGCCGCGGGACGGAGCGGGGCTCGAGCCGCTCGCGCGCCGCGCGCTGTTCTACGTGCCCGAGGGCGCGGGCGGTCCCCGATGACGGCGCCGGTCGCGATCCTGGCGGGCGTCCCGGCGGCGATGGCCGTCGCCTACCTGGCCCTGCTGCGCTGGACGCCCCTCCCCGCCAGGCCCGCCGCGCTGGTCGTCGGCGCGCTCGCCTGCGCGGCGTACCTGCTCTTCGCCTTGCTCGGTCGGCCGGGGATCGACGTGGCGGCGGCCCACCTCGCCGTGTATCTGGTGAGCGCGTACCTGATGGGATTGATCGGCGCGCATCGCGAGCGCCTGCGCGCGCGTAGCGAGGCGCGCGCCGGGTTCCACTGGGCGCCGGCGGCGATCGTCGCCTTCCTCGTCGCGGTGGTGAGCGCCGACGCCCTGCTCATCCTGATCGCCGAGCGGGGGCTGCCGCCCGGCCTCGCCGAGCGCGTGCTGCCCGCCGGCGCGGACGCGCGCCGGGTCTCGTCGGGGTTCCCCGGCGTGGTCTATCGCGACTATCAGGAGAAAGAGCAGCGCTACAATGAGCACCTGCGCCGGCTCGAGCGCCAGCGGGCGCGGGGCTGGCAGGTGCGCAAGGGCTGGCGCGACGCCCCGGTGGCCGGCGCCGCCGCGGCGTTCGAGGTGCGCGTCGCCGACCGCGACGGCCGGCCCGTGTCGGGCGCCGAGGTCCGCGGCCGTTTTCTGCGTCCGGCCGACAGCCGGCTCGATCGGGCCTTCGAGATGGACGAGACCGCCCCGGGCGCCTATCGTGCGCACGTGCGACTGCCGCGGCCGGGTCTGTGGCGGCTCGTGCTGGTGATCGAGCGCGGGAAGGACCGCCACGAGCTGATCGGCGCGACCACCGTCGGGGAGGGCCCTTGAGGCACCGGCGCCGGATGTGGATTCGCAGCGAGGTCGTGTGATGGTGTCGGCTCCTGTCTCCAACCAGCGCGAGGCCGCCGCGAGCGCGGACGCCGCCTGCTTCCATTGCGGGCTGCCAGCGCCGCGCAGCCACGACTATCACGTCGAGATCGACGGCGAGGCGCAGCCCATGTGCTGCCCGGGCTGCCAGGCGGTGGCGCAGGCGATCGTCGACGCCGGCCTGACCGATTTCTATAGATACCGCACCGACCACGCCCCGACGCCCGAGCAGCTCGTCCCCGAGCTCCTGCGCGAGCTCGAGCTCTACGACCGCGACGATCTCCAGCAGGGCTTCGTGCACCGCGAGGGCGAGCACGTCAAGGAGGCCGCGCTGATCCTCGAGGGCATCACCTGCGCGGCCTGCATGTGGCTCAACGAGCGTCACGTCTCGCGCCTGCCCGGCGTCGTCGAGCTCACCGCCAACTACGCCTCGCACCGCGCGCGCGTGCGCTGGGACGAGCGCGAGATCCGCCTCAGCGACATCCTCAAGGCGATAACCGACATCGGCTACCGGGCGCATCCCTTCGACCCCGGGCGCCAGGCCGAGGCCCAGGGGCGCGAGCGGGCGGTGCAGCTCAAGCGCCTCGCCGCGGCCGGGCTGGGGATGCTGCAGGTGATGATGCTGGCCGTGGCGCTCTACGCCGGCGAGCACTACGGCATGGATCCGGGCATCCGCGATTTTCTTCGATGGGTCAGCCTGATCATCGCCGCCCCCGTGGTGCTCTACGCCGCGCAGCCGTTCTTCCGGAACGCCTGGGGTGACCTGCGCCGCCGGCAACTCGGCATGGACGTGCCGGTGGGGCTGGCGATCGGCAGCGCCCTCGGCGCGAGCGCCTGGGCGACCGTCGCCGGCGCGGGCGAGGTGTACTTCGACTCGGCGGTGATGTTCACCTTCTTCCTCTTGACGGGGCGGTTCCTCGAGATGCGCGCCCGCCACCGCGCCGGCGAGGCCGCCGAGGCGCTGGTGCGGCTGCTGCCCGCGAGCGCGACGCGCATCGGCGGCGACGACGACGCCACGGTGCCGGTGTCGGACCTGCGCGCCGGCGACCGCGTGCGCGTGCGCCCCGGCGAGACCGTCCCCGCCGACGCCGAGGTCGTCGAGGGCACGAGCGCGATCGACGAGTCGCTGCTCACCGGCGAGAGCCTGCCCAAGGCGCGGGGGCCCGGGGACGCCGTCGTCGGCGGCACGGTCAACCGCGAGAGCCCGCTGGTGCTGCGCGTCACGCGCGTCGGCGCCGACACCGTGCTCTCGGCGATCCAGCGCCTGCTCGATCGCGCCCAGTCCCAGAAGCCGCGCGTCGCGCAGCTCGCCGACCGCGTGGCGGCGTGGTTCGTCGGCGGATTGCTCATCCTCGCCGCCGGCGTGGGCGCCGCATGGTACGTGGAGGCGGGCGCCGCGCAGGCGTTCACCATCGTGCTCGCCGTGCTGGTCGTCACCTGCCCGTGCGCGCTGTCGCTCGCCACGCCCGCCGCGCTGACCGCCGCGACCGGGTCGCTCACGCGCATCGGCTTTCTCGTGACCCGCGGCCACACGCTCGAGACGCTCGCGCGCGCCACGCGCGTGGTCTTCGACAAGACCGGCACGCTNNCGCGCGCTCGCCGTCGCCGCCGCGCTGGAGCGCGCCTCCGAGCATCCGCTGGCGCGCGCCATCACCGACGCCGCGCCGCGGGGACCGGCCGCCTCGGACGTGACCAGCCGCCCCGGCTATGGCGTCGAGGGAACGATCGAAGGCAAGCGCTACCGCGCCGGCGGCCCCGACTTCGTCGCGGAGCTTTCGAAGAAAAAGGTCGAGCTGCCCGCCGCCGACGAGGCCGCGACCTGGGTCGTCCTCGGCGACGAGACCGGCCCGATCGCGCGCTTCCGCATGGAGGACAGGATCCGCCTCGAGGCGGCGCGCGCCGTCGCGCGGCTCCGCGACCTGGGGCTCGAGGTGGAATTACTGTCCGGCGACCGCGAGGGCGCGGCGCGCGCCACCGCGAGCGCGCTGGGGATAGAAACCGTGCGCGGCGGCGCCTCGCCCGAGGGCAAGCTGGCGCGGCTGCGCGAGCTGGAATCCCAAGGCGAGATCGTCGCCATGGTCGGCGACGGCGTGAACGACGCGCCCGTGCTCGCCGGCGCGCCGGTGTCGATCGCCATGGGCGAGGGCACCGAGCTCGCGCAGGCCAGCGCCGACGTCGTGCTGCTCTCCGGCCGGCTCACGCGGCTCGCCGAGGGCATCGCCACGGCGCGGCGCGCGCGCGGCGTCATCGCCCAGAACCTCACCTGGGCCGTGCTCTACAACGCCGTCGCGCTGCCCCTGGCCGCCCTCGGCTGGGTCGCGCCCTGGATGGCGGCCATCGGCATGTCGGCCAGCTCGCT
>JABAHQ010011111.1_pt1 | contig 72310 bp, 71 predicted proteins | sample 7062091 | NCBI WGS metagenome assembly JABAHQ01 (sample SAMN14534359, study PRJNA622989) | marine sediment metagenome | biome: marine biome [ENVO:00000428]; feature: marine pelagic biome [ENVO:01000023]; material: deep marine sediment [ENVO:00002113] | place: India: Gulf of Kutch | collected...
TCTTTCGCGAGATACTCAGGGAGGCGCGTCAATTCGACGCCGGGAGCCTGCTGGTCCTCGCGTCGCCGGATGTCGTCGACCTATTGCTCGACGAGGAGTCGAACACCGTGGCCGAGCTCGAGGAGTTCGCGGGCGTTCCCATCAAGTTTCAGGTCGAGGCCCTGTATACGCAGGAGCAATTCGACGTGGTCCTGATGTAGCGGCGATCCCGCGCGAGCCCGCCGCCCGCCGCCCATCGCCCGCCGCCCGAGGCCTATGCCTGTCTGGTTGCATCGCATCTGGTCGGTCCTGTGGCTGGCGATCGCCGTGACGGTGATCGCCACCGCCGTGGGGCTGAGCGCCGTGCGCATGCTGCTCGCGTTCGCGCCCGAGTACCGTGAGGAGGCGGAGGCCTGGGTGGCGCGGGCGCTCGACCGCCCGGTGGAGATCGGACGGCTCGAGGCCGTATGGCGCCTGCTGGGCCCGCGGGTCGAGCTCCGGGACGTGGCGCTGCACAGCCGGGACGGGGAGCAGGTGCTGCTGCGCCTCGACCGGGTGGAGATCGGCATCGATGTCCTGGCGTCCCTGCGCCACCGCCGCCTCGAGCCGAGCGCGCTGAGCGTGGCGGCCGAGCGGCTCGCTATCGAGCGGCGGCCCGACGGTCGATTCCGCCTCCAGGGGTTCGAGCAGGCGGACCCGCGCCGCGCCGAGCTCATCGCGCTGTGGCTCTTCAGCCAGCCGCGGATCAACCTGCAAGCCGAGTCGGTCCACTGGCGCAACGCCCGCCCGGGCCGACGCGACTACGCCTTCGCCAACGTGGACATCGCCCTGCGCAACGACCGGGCGCGGCACCAGCTCGATGCCCGCATCGATCTGCCGCCGGATCTGGGCCGGGATCTGCGTGTGGCCGTGGACGTCACGGGGCGGGCGCTGGATCCGCGGTCGTGGTCCGGGCGCCTGCACGCGGCCGGGGAGGGGCTGGCGCTGGGCCAGTGGCCGTTGGGGGAATTTTTGGCGGCTGGGCCCCGACTCGCCCGGGGCGAAGGCGACGTGTCTCTGTGGAGCCATTGGCGGGACGGCGCGGTGGAGGCCGTGACCGCGGAGCTGGACTTGGCCGGCCTGGAGCTGGCGTCGCCCGCGGAAGCGGCGCAGGCGTTGCGCCTGGAGCGCCTCGCCGGGCGGCTGCGATGGCGCCGCGGCCCGGAGGGCTGGCGACTCGACGCCGAGCGGCTGCAGCTGGCGCGCGAGGGCGTCGCGCGCCCGGCGTTGCGCGGAGGGGTGATCCTCAGGCGCTCGGCGGACGGCCCACCGGGCGTGGCCGCAGCGGCGGACCGGCTCTGGCTGGAGGACGCCGCCGCCTTGGCGCGCGCCTCCGGCCTGCTCGAATCCGCGGCCGCGGAGGCCCTGGCCACCCTGCGGCCTCGCGGGCGGGTCTCCGACCTGCGCCTGACCTACGCCGGCGGTCCGGGGAAGCTCAGCCTCGAGGGGCGGTTCGAGGACCTGGCGCTCGAGCCGTGGCGGCGCTTCCCCGGCGCCGAGGGTCTCGACGGCGAGCTGCGCCTGGGTCCGGCGGGCGGGCGCCTGGTGCTCGAGACGCGAGCGGCGCAGCTCGACTATCCGCGGCTCTTCCGCGATGTCCTGCCCATCGCCGAGGCGCGCGGGACCGTTCGTTGGGCGCGTCGGGACGGGGACTGGCGGGTGCACAGCGAGTCCCTGGCCCTGCGCAACGCCGACGGCCGAGGCACGGTCCGATTCGACCTCGACTGGGGCCGAGGGGCGGCGCCGTTCCTCGATCTGCAGGCGGCGTTGCGCGACGGGGCGGTCGCGGCGGTCCCCCGCTACCTGCCCGCGCGGGTGATGCCCGACCCCGCGGTGCGCTGGCTCGACCGCGCGTTGGCCGGGGGGCGTGTGAGCAGCGGGGAGCTGCTGTTCTTCGGGCCCGTCAAGCGGTTCCCCTTCGACCGCGGGGAGGGGCGGTTCGAGGTGCGCCTCGACGCCGCCGGGGTCGAGCTGCGCTACCATCCGGATTGGCCGCCCCTTCGCGGGATGCGGGGCGAGGTCGTGTTCGAGGGCCGCGGTCTGCGGGTGGAGGGCCGGGCGGGCGAGATGTACGGAGCACGCCTGAGCGCGTTCGAGGCCGAGATCCCGAACCTGGCGCGGGCGGTTCTCGAGGTGGGCGGTCGAGCGCGAGGTCCGCTGGACGACATGCGCCGCTACCTGGCGGTCATGCGCCGGGGCCGGGATTACGGCGAGCTGCTCGAGACCTTGCGCGCGACCGGTCCCGCGGAGCTCGAGCTGGCGATCCGCCTGCCCATCGGCCGCGGCCCGCCGAGCTGGGAGGGGACGCTGGGCTTGGAGGGCGCGAGCCTGCACCATCCGGCGTGGGACTTGCGCCTGAACGACCTGAGCGGCGCGCTGGCGTTCAGCTCGACGCGCTACCGCGCAGAGTCCATCAGGGGCCGGTTCCGGGGTCGCCCCGTGGAGCTGGCAGTGCGCACCGAAAAGGACCCGGGCGGGCCCCGGTACGTGGTGACCGCCGAGGGGGTCCTGCCCGTCGGCGCGCTGCTGGACGACCCGGGCCGCTTGGGCGACGCGATCCAGGGGGCATCGCAGGTCGAGGTCGAGGTGGCGCTGCCGCGAGCGCCCGCCGGCCGGTGGCCCCCGCGGCTCACGGTCCGCAGCGATCTGCGCGGGCTGGCCGTGGGCCTGCCGGCGCCGCTCGGCAAGGCGGCGGAGGAGGCACGGGCCCTGCGGGTCACGGCCGATCTCTCGCTGCAGGGGCTAGGGCCGCTCCGAGTCGACTACGATGAGCGTCTCAAGGCCGTGCTCGACATCCGTTGGGCCGAAGGCCGGCTCGAGCGCGGTCGTGTGCAGCTCGGGGGCGCCGTGCCGGTCCTGCCGTCGGGGCGCAGCCTGGAGATCGGCGGCGGGCTGGATCGCCTCGCGGTGGGGCCCTGGCTCGAGACGTTCGCCGGGGGGGGCGACGGCCTGCGGTTGCCTTCGACGACGAGCGTCCAGCTTGAGGTCGGGGAGCTGGCGGCGTTCGGCCAACGGCTACCCGCGACCTCGCTGTATGTCGATCGCACCGGCACAGGTTGGATCGTCGCCGTGGACAGCGCCCCGGTCGCCGGTCGCCTGCAGATCGGCACCCGGCTGTCGCGCTCGACGGTCCGGGCCGAGCTTTCGCGCTGTCACCTCGAGCCCGCGGAGGGTCGGACAGATCGGGCGCGGGATCCCCGCTCGTTCCCTGCGTTGGATGTGCATTGCGGCGACCTTCGCTACAAGGGCCGGGCGTTCGGGACGCTGGAGCTCGTGACCCGCCCGCGGTTCGACGGCCTGGAGATCGCCCGCATGGCGCTCAGCGATGGGCCCGCGGAGCTTCAGCTCAGCGGCAACTGGCGGGGCAACCCCGGGGGCCGCGAGGTGACGTCGCTCGAGGGCGAGCTCCAGACGGCGGACCTCGGGCGGGTGCTGGCGCGGCTCGGTTACGTGGGTGCCATCAAGGCCGAGTCGGCGCACGCACGGCTGTCGTTGCGATGGTTCTCGGCCCCCTGGGACTTCGACCTGGCCACGCTCAACGGCGAGATCGGCGTGCGGATCGCGGACGGGCGGCTCCTCCAGGTGGAGCCCGGCGCCGGACGGATCTTCGGGTTGCTCAGCCTGCAGGCCCTGCCCCGGCGCCTGAGCCTGGATTTCAGCGACATGGTGAAGAAGGGCCTGGCCTTCGACCTCATCGAGGGCGACTTCCAGCTCATCGACGGCGACGCGTACACGAACAACCTGGTGATGCAGGGTCCTTCGGCGTACGTTCGCACCCGCGGCCGCATCGGGCTGCTCGCCGAGGACTATGAGCAGCGCGTGACCGTGGTGCCCAGCGTGTCCTCGAGCCTGCCGATCGCCGGCGCGATCGCCGGCGGACCCGGCGTGGGCGCGGTGCTGTACCTCACCCAGAAGCTGTTCAAGAAAGAGATCGAGGAGATCACCCGCTACGAGTACGTGGTCAAGGGGCCGTGGGAGGCTCCCCGGGTGGAGCGCATCGAGGAGCCGGAGACGGTGGAGTAGCGACCCCGGGAGCGGTGTTATGCTCGTGCGCATGCGATGGTCGTTGATCCTGTTCGCGGGGCTGCTCGCGACCGCCGCGACGGCGGCCGATTTCCGGCGGGAGATCTCCGCGGATACGTGGTCGCGGCCGCGCGCCGGCGAGGTCCTGGTGGAGCTCGAGGCGCTGCGCGCGACGGTGCGCGACTGGACCCGCACGGTGAACGGGCGCATCGAGGTGCGTCACCCCGGCGGGGAGGAAGGCAGCCTCTGGGCGGCCGAGCTGCGGGACTGGCTGGTGGCCCTCGGCGTGCCTTCCAAAAAGGTGGTCACGGTGCCCGGCTACGCGCGCTCGGACGCGATCGGGCTGATCGTGCGGAACGCCGAGCGGCCCTGAGAATCCTTCTATAGGTAGGGATTAAAGGTGCGAGGGGGGTAGTGGACAATCCCCGGAGACAAACGGAAGGCAGAGGTCGAGCTAGCACGTTTACCTCACACCTCGGGCGCGCCAAATGCTAGCACAATGGCCCCGGAGCGATGAGCTATGGGTGTTCCCCAGCGAGTCCGTACACTGTCTCGGCGAGCACGTGCACGAAAGCTCGATTCAGCGGCAAGCTTCGCATTACCACGATTTACTCGGCAATCGGGGGCCGCATTGGACTCCTCGCGACCTGCCACGCACCGTGCGGACCGGGCTCGCGGCACCTGATGTATATTCGTGCATTGCAAAGTAGGTCGTCGGACAGAAAGCCGCGGAGGAGGTGGATCAGGTCTTTGATTGCTGGCAACGGCGGCCCGATGAGCAGCGTGCGCTCACGCTCCAATCGGTGCATATGGACCGCATCGTCGGGTGAGGGTCGGGGAAGGCCGAGGTGCCAGAGCTCGCAGGAAGGTGGCCCGCGCCCTTGCGCCGGTAGCCTACTCGGATATGTCGAAAAAAGTAGTTTAAACTCCTTTAGCTTGTATTTCACCTCAATGGTTTGCTGTTCTACCTCTAGATCAACGTTTGGCCGTCCTACCCGACGACGAAGGATTGCAGCTAGCGCGTGATTAGGGAATTTTAGCAGATCACCGCTGACTTCAATTACATGTCCGTACATGTCCGACGATCACGTCCATAGCCTGCCTTGGCGAGCTATATCCCATTTTAGCAATCATGCCATATGAGGCAATATCTTCGGCGAAGGAATATCGAGTATTCGCGTAGCTAGGAGCTTCCGCCGCAATTATCCGGAATTTTTGATCCTCCTCAAATGCGTTTAAAATTTCGTCGATATGCTCGGAATCATAATGAAAGGCAAACTGGTTACGAAGATTCGACAGTAAATTATTAGAGCCGAAGTGTCTCTTCAAACGATCAAGTGCTTCAATCGCCTCCCGGGCGAGTTGCGGCTCTATCGCTTGCCTCGCCTTGTTGATACGTAGGTAATCACGCCTAATCAATCTCCCGCGCCTCTGCTGCTTTTCCTATGAACAGGCGGGTGACGATCATTGCCTGGGTTGCCCTCGCCCGTTCTTCTACACCGTCGACATTGGTATCAGAAACTATAAGTAGCAGCTTGTTGAAAAAAGCCAGCTCGTTGCAAACATGCCCTAGCTGCATGACCAGAACTCTTTCCTCGCGCGGAATATTAAGAATCTGTTCCTTAGAAATCGTGACAATGCTTGTCTCCGTCGTGCCTCCTTCCGTCTGTTGGAAAATGGTGGAACCCTAGCGGGCGCGCCGTATCCCTTCTGCCTGGAGTCTGCGCGTAGCGAACCCGTGTGCGAGCGCGCCTAAATACGGCTTAGCGTTCGGTTGTTCCCGGCTTGTCAATCATAGACCGCGTTCGTTACCAGGGCGCGCTGAGATCTTTCCACGCATTTTTCCCTGACACGCCCGTGCTTTCTTTCCTAACGTCGTGAATGCTTAGCGGATCTGCGCGTGCGCGGGCGTGCATTAGCGCACCTCTGAGGCGCGAGTATTCGTGCGCACCGTGGAACGGAAAAGGGTACTGACCCCTTTTTTTTCCTGACCCCTTTTCGACCCGACCGCGCCGGCAGCGGATATGACCGCTCAGGATCGGCGTGACTGCGGCCGATGGGCCTAACGGTCTATTATGAGGGATGAGCGCTCGCTGGGTGAGGCGGCCGCGCGGCACGTCAGCCCGGGGGCGGCGGCGTATCATCAGGCAAGGTGCGGGCGGCGGTGATGACACGCATCATGCGCGCGCTCAGCCGCCAGGCCTCGCGCGGAGTGTAGCCGGTCATGCGGATGACGCGGTCGATGATCCGGTGCTCGATCTGCGCCTCCCAGGCGGCGCGAAGGCGGCGCTCGTCGACGGCGTCGAGCGGCCGGAGCCCGAGCCAGCTCAGCACGTCGGGTGCCCACGGATGACCGACCAGGCGCGCCCGCGCGGCGGCCTCCGAGCCGAACACCTGGGCCGGCACGCTGGTGCCGGGCTCGCCCGAGGCGAGCAGGCCGAGGTCCACGTGATCCCACCAGCCCGGCCGCTCGCGGTCCAGCCACCGGGCGCCCAGCTCGGCGCGCAGGCCCGGATTCGGATCCAGGTGCGTGAATTGCTCGAATGGGTCGACGGCCCACCTCCCTGTGGTCGTGCGTGCGCCGCGCAAGGGGGGCGTCGTAATGAGACACGCGCCTCGGCCCGGAAGGGTTCCGGGGCGGCGCGCGATGACCGGGTCGGGGGGTGGCGTGACCGGGAGCCTGCCGAGCCGGTAGAGTAGGGATGAGGCGGCCCCGGTCGGCGGAGAGCCGGTCGGGGCCGTTTGCGCCCCGGGGTTCTGCCCGGAACGTTATCCAGCGTCTTGCGCCGGCATCGGGTCGAGGTGGGGCCTTGGAGCGCGGCCCTGATTGGCCGCATACTAGAATGCGTCTAGTCGGCCTTCCGGAGCTCCCGGCGGACCGGTCCGAGGATGGCAGGTGGTGCACGACGTGGTGCGAACCCGCCCCTGAATCGCGCCGAAGCCGGTGCCGCGCTTGGCTCTCGATCGTCGTGCGCCGGGTCGACCGGGACCTATAGGATGGATGCCATGTGCCGCGGGTCGTGACCGCGCGCCGGGTTCGATTCCGATGTGAGCTTCAACGAGGCGAGTCATGTCACGTATGGCGGCGGTGCAGATGGCCTCCGGGCCCAACCTCAACGCCAATCTGCTGGAGGCCGAGCGTTTGCTCGGCGAGGCGGCCGCGCAGGGTGCGCAGCTGGTGGTGCTCCCGGAGAACTTCGCGTTCATGGGGCAGACCGAGCGCGAGAAGCTCGAGATCCGTGAGCGGGAGGGGAGCGGCCCGGTCCAGGAATTCTTGTCGCGGGCCGCACGGCGCCTGCGTCTATGGATCGTCGGCGGCACTCACCCCCTGGCCACCGGCGATGAGCACAAGGTGCGCGCGGCGGCCCTGGTCTACGACCCCTCCGGCGCGTGCGTGGCGCGCTACGACAAGATCCATCTGTTCGACGTGGAGCTGCCGGACACGGGCGAGCGCTACACCGAGTCGGAGACGATCGAGCCGGGCGACGCGGTGACGGTGCTCGACACGCCCTTCGGGCGCATCGGGGTGGCGGTATGCTACGATCTGCGCTTCCCCGAGATGTTTCGACATATGCTCGACCAGGGGCTCGATGTCCTCGCGGTCCCCTCGGCGTTCACTGCGCAGACCGGCAAGGCGCACTGGGAGGTGCTGCTGCGGGCGCGCGCCGTCGAGAACCTATGCTACGTGGTGGCGGCCGCCCAGGGCGGCTATCACGTCAGCGGGCGCGAGACTCACGGCCACAGCATGATCGTGGATCCGTGGGGCTCGGTGATCGCCGAGCGGGCGCGCGGCAGCGGTGTGGTCACCGCCGAGCTCGATCTCGGCCGGCTCGAGGCCACCCGGCGGGCGTTTCCGACCATCGAGCACCGGCGGTTGCATTGCAAACTCACGGCACAGACCCCATCGAGCTGATATGAGCACGGCCATCGACATCGCACGCGAGCGCATCCTGAGCCCCGCCGGCATCGACGTTAACGACCTGGACACGGTTCTCGGCCGGCTCCTCGGTCGCGCGGTCGACAGCGGGGATCTTTACTTCCAGCTGAGCCGGCACGAGGCCTGGTCGCTGGAAGACGGCCAGGTGCGGGACGCCACCCACAGCATCGAGCAGGGCGTGGGCGTGCGCGCCATCAGCGGCGAGCGCACCGGCTTCGCCTATTCCGATGAGATCATGCTGCCCGCCTTGCTCGAGGCCTCGGAGGCCGCGCGGGCGATCGCTCGCCACGGGCAGGAGGGCACGCTGCAGGCCTGGCACGCGACCCCCGGTCGCGAGCTGTACCTTCCGATGGATCCGCTCGAGAGCCTGTCCGAGCGGGACAAGGTCGACCTGCTCCAGGCCGTGGACGCCGAGGCACGCCGCCAGGACCCGCGCGTCAAGCAGGTCATGGTGAGCCTGGCCGGCGTTCACGATCTCGTGCTGGTCGCCGCCAGCGACGGGATGCTCGCCGCCGACGTGCGGCCCCTGGTCCGGCTCAACGTCAGCGTGATCGCCGAGCAGGACGGCAGGCGAGAGCAGGGCTCGGCCGGCGGCGGCGGCCGGCTGGGATACCCGTACTTCATCGAAGAGGGCCGCGCCTTGGGCTTCGCGCGCGAGGCGGTGCGCCAGGCGCTGGTGAACCTCGAGGCGGTCGACGCGCCGGCCGGGACCATGACGGTCGTGCTGGGGTCCGGCTGGCCCGGGGTGCTGCTCCACGAGGCGATCGGCCACGGGCTCGAGGGCGACTTCAACCGCAAGGGCACCTCGGCCTTCGCGGGGCGGCTGGGCGAGCAGGTGGCCGCGCCGTTGTGCACCGTGGTCGACGACGGCACGCTCCCCGATCGTCGGGGCTCGTTGAGCATCGACGACGAGGGCACGCCGTCGCACACGACGGTCTTGATCGAGAAGGGGGTGCTCAGGGGATACATGCAGGACAAGCTCAACGCGCGGCTGATGGGAGCGCAGCCCACCGGCAACGGGCGGCGCGAGTCCTTCGCCCACCTCCCCATGCCGCGCATGACCAACACCTACATGCTCCCGGGGGAGCACGATCCCGGTGAGATCATCGCCTCGGTCGACCACGGGCTGTATGCGGTGAACTTCGGCGGCGGGCAGGTGGATATCACCTCCGGCAAGTTCGTTTTCTCCACGAGCGAGGCCTACCTGATCGAAGGCGGCAAGGTCACGCGACCGGTCAAGGGTGCCACCCTGATCGGGAACGGTCCGGACGTGCTCACGCGCGTGAGCATGGTGGGCAACGATCTGGCGCTCGACCCGGGCGTGGGCACCTGCGGTAAGGAGGGTCAGAGCGTCCCCGTGGGGGTGGGCCAGCCCACCATGCGCGTCGACGGGCTCACGGTGGGCGGCACGCGTGCCTGACCGGCGAGGAGGGAGCATGAGCGAGCAGCTCGAGTTTCTTTCACAGGAGCGCCCGCTGCCGCACGGAGGTCGCGACAACGTGGTGCAGTGGCACGTCTTTCGGACGCGGGAGGCGGCGGAGGCCTTCGCCCCGTCGGTGCGGCTCGGCGCGGGCCAGCGGCTGGTCGGCGGCTACAGTCGGGATTCGATCGGACCGCTGTGGTGGGTGGGCGTGCAGGTCGATGACATCGAGCGCTGGGGCAATCGCCAGGCGGTGAACAAGGGCGTTCACATCGAATGACGAGACGCGCGCCGCCCCCGGGGCGGCGCCGGCAGCGACGGGAGAGCAATGAACGAGCACGCACCGGCGGCGCACCATCACGAGCTGCCCGATCAGGCCGGCCTCGAGCGACTGGTCGGCGAGGTCCTCGAGACGGCGCGGGCCCAGGGCGCCGCCGCCGCGGAGGTGACGGCGAGCCACGAGGCCGGGCTGTCGGCCACCGTGCGCATGGGCGACGTGGAGACCCTGGAGTACAACCGGGACCGCGGCCTGGCCGTCACGGTGTATTTCGGCAACCGCAAGGGCTCGGCCAGCACGGCCGACCTGTCGTCCGAGGCGGTGCGTCAGACCGTCCAGCAGGCCTGCGCCATCGCGCGCTACACGACGGAGGACGCCTGCGCGGGGCTCGCCGACCCCGCGCGCGTCGCGCGCGACGTGCCCGACCTTGCGCTCTATCATGCGTGGGGGCTGACGCCCGACGCCGCGATCGAGCGCGCCCTCGCATGCGAGTCCGCAGCGCGGGCCTACGACCCCCGCATCGACAACTCGGAGGGCGCGAGCGTCTCGAGCCACAGCGGGGTGACGGTCTACGGGAACACGCACGGGTTCATCGGGGGCTACCCCGGCACCCAGCACAGCATCGCCTGCGCGGTCATCGGCCGGCACGATGACCGGATGCAGCGCGATCACTGGTTCACGATCGCCCGCGACCCCGCGGAGCTGGAGCCCGCCGAGCTCGTGGGTCGGCGGGCCGCGGAGCGCACCGTGCGTCGATTAGGCGCTCGGCGCCTCGGGACGCGGCAGGTGCCGGTCGTATTCGCGGCCGAGGTGGCGCGCGGCCTGCTCGGGCAGTTCATCGGCGCGGTCCGCGGCAGCAAGCTCTACCGCAATGCATCGTTTCTCGTCGAGCACCGCGGCCGGCAGGTCTTCGCCCCGTTCGTGCGCATACACGAGCAGCCCCACCTGCCCAAGGCCCTGGGCAGCGCGCCTTTCGATGCCGAGGGCGTGGCGACCGCCCCCCGCGACGTCGTGCGCGACGGGGTGCTGGAGGATTACGTGCTCGACACCTATTCGGCTTGCCGGCTGGGGCTGCAGACGACGGCCAACGCCGGCGGCGTGCACAATCTCACCATCGATCCGGGGCCGCTGGATCTCGAGGGTCTGCTGCGGGAGATGGGGACCGGCCTGCTGGTCACCGAGCTCATGGGCATGGGCGTCAACCTGGTCACCGGAGACTACTCGCGCGGCGCCGCGGGGTTCTGGATCGAAAACGGCGAGATCGCGTATCCCGTCGAGGAGATCACGGTCGCCGGGAATCTAAAGGAGATGTTCGCCAACCTGGCGGCCGTCGGCAACGACGTCGACGTCCGCGGCAGCATCCGCACCGGTTCCCTGCTCATCGAGCGCATGACCATCGCCGGCGAGTAACTGCCGGCGTTACGGTCTGCGCTCCCAGATACTAGTACCTAGTCACTGGTTACTAGGATCTAGGAACGACTCGCCTTCGGATGCTGACTACGTTTCCCCGAAGATCTCATCTCTGAGATTCCATTTGTGCGCCATGGTCTCGGTGGCGTTGAGGAGCTCCTCGGCGCGGGCGGGGTGGTTGTAGGTCCCGCGTGCCAGCCAGCGCAGGGCGGTGTCGCGGTCGGGCGCCAGCGAGAGCAGGTGGATCAGCTCGCCGGCCTCGCCGCCGACGATCTCGCCGCCGACGAGCGCGCCGCTGTCCATGTCGCCGATCAGGCGCACGAAGCCCGCCGTGTCCTCCTCGCCCAGGGCGGCGGGCGAGGTGTCGAAGGCGGCGAACCCGATCGCCGGCTCGAGCCCGGCGTCCTCGGCCGATTCGTCGTCCATGCCGATCCGGGCGAGCTCCACGGCGCTGTAGACGACCATCGGTATCCACTGCTCGTCCTGCTCTCGGGTGTTTCCCGTCAGGATGTTGTGCACGGCCACGGTCCCGTCGGCCAACGCGTGATTGGAGGTCATCCGAGGGGAGGCGCAGTCGCCGATGGCGTAGACGTTGGGCGCCGCCGTCTGGAGGCGGGCATTGCGCTCGACGAATCCGTCGGCGTTCGTCGTGATGCCCGCGCTCTCCAGACCCAGCGAGTCGGTATAGGGGCGGCGGCCGGTGCCGAGCAGCGCCCAATCGGTCTCGACGAGCGCGCCGTCTTCGAGGTGCAGCATCACCCCGGCGTCATCGACCCGGGCCCGCGCGATACGCGCGTCCCGCACGTGGACGCCGTGGCGTTCACATTGCCTCATCAAAGTGGAGACCGCGTGCGGCGTGAAGGATATCCTGTGCAGCGGGCGCGAGCGGGCGAGCCAAGTGACCTCTTTGCCGAGCAGCTTCAAGATGAAGGCGAGCTCCGTAGCCACCACCCCGCTGCCGACGATCGCGACCCGCGCGCCCGGCGGCGGGGGGTGATCGAAGAGCATGTCGGTCGTGAGGATGCGGTCCCGCACGGGCGTGAGCTCCTGGGGCCAGACGGGGGCGGCGCCGGTGGCGAGAATGACATGGCGGGCGTCGAGCGTATCCGCGAGCGCGCCGTCGCGCAGGATCCGGACTCGGTTCGGTCCGTCCAGGCGGCCGTGTCCTTCCACGACGGTGATCTTGAGACGTCTCATGTAGTCCACGTAGCTCGCGCGCACCCGCTCGACCACCCCCCGCTGGTGACTCCACGCTCGGGCGAGGTCGCCGCGCAGCCGCCCGTCGATGCCCCGGGCCCGGAGGTCGGCGTCGCCCGCGATGAGTCGGGCGCTGTGGTACCAGTCCTTCTTCGGCACACATCCGCGGTTCAAGCAACACCCGCCCCACTGGCCGCGCTCGACGATGGCCACCGCGAGCCCGCGCAGGGCTCCCATGATCGCCGCCCGGTACCCGCCAGGCCCCGATCCGATCACGACGACATCGTAACGCTTACTCATCGACGCCCCGTCCCAAACCCCTGGTGAGCCGTGCCGCGTCTCATAGCAAGAACGCCGTCGCCAGCCCCAGGAAGGCCATGAAGCCCACCACGTCGGTCACCGTGGTCAGCACCACCGTCCCGGCCAGGGCCGGGTCGATACGGAGCTTGCGCAGGATCAAGGGCACCGATACGCCGGCGAGCGCGGCACACAATAGGTTGATGACCATCGCCGCGGCGATGATGACGCCGATGGGGGGACTGTCGAACCAGGCCACGGCCACGCCGGCGACGACCAGCGCCCACACGAGGCCGTTGAGCAGGCCTACGGCGACCTCTTTGACGAGCAGCCAGCGCGTGTTCGCGCTGCCGAGCTGCCCGAGCGCCATGCCCCGGATGACCAGCGTGAGGGTCTGGCTGCCCGCGATCCCGCCCATGCTGGCAACGATCGGCATCAGGACCGCGAGCGCGACGATCTGATCGAGCGTTGCCTCGAAACGCCCGATCACCCAGGCCGCCACGAACGCGGTCACGAGGTTGACGCCGAGCCAGATGGCCCGGCGGCGCGCCGCGTGCAGCACCGGCGCGAACATGTCCTCTTCCTCGGTGAGGCCTGCCATGCTCATCAGTGAATGCTCGGCGTCCTCGCGGATCACGTCGACGACATCGTCGATGGTGATGCGCCCGAGCAGCCGGCCGTCCTCATCGACGACGGGTGCCGAGATGAGGTCGCGATCCTCGAAGCGCTTGGCCACCTCGCGCGCGGTCATGGTGGCGGGGATCGCTTCGACATCCCGGCCCATGACCTCCGCTACCGTCAGGCTCGGTTCATGGGTGAGCAGATCCGACAACGCGAGCAGGCCCATGTACCGATCGTAGCGGTTGACGACGATCAGGCTGTCCGTCAGCTCGGGGATCTCACCGCGCAGCCGGAGATAGCGCAGCACCACGTCGAGCGTGACATCGGCGCGGACGGTCACCGTGTCGATGTTCATCAGCCCGCCGGCGCTGTCCTCGGGATACGACAGCACCGCCTGCAGCCGCTGGCGATTCTGCAGGTCCATGGCCCGCAGGACCTCTTCGGTGACCGCCCCGGGCAGGTCCTGCAGGATGTCGGCGAGGTCGTCCATGTCCATCGCTCCGACCGCTGCCACCAGCTCGTCGGCCTCCATGGCCTCGATCAGGCCGGGTCGCACCTCGTCGCTGACGTGCAGCAGCGCCTCGCCCGCGTTGTCGGGCGACACCAGGCTCCAGACGACCTTGCGCTCGGCGACCGGCAGTGACTCCAGGAGATGGCCGATCTCGGCCGGATGCAGCGCGTTCACCATTCGAGCGATTTGCTGCGCGGTGCCGCTTTCCAGCGCGTCCGTGAGCGCCTGGAGGTGATCTTCGTGCGCCTGGTCCTGGCGTGCCGGTTCCGCCATGGCAGACTCCTCAGTGATCGGCGGGCCGCGCACGGCGCGCGACCCGGGGCGGCGCCGGCGCGCATCGGCCGGCGCTCGTCTGACTCTCGATCAAAAAAAATGAAACCCCGGGACCGGTGCTTGTCCGCGGGGGGTCCGGGCACCCAGTGTACAACAAGTGGGCGGGGCGGTGCGCGGGCAAGGCCGCGGTTCAGGCGGCATTCAGGCGCTCGATCAGGCGCCAGGTCTCCTCGGGCCGGCGACTGCGCAGTATGCGCTTGGCCTGGGACTCGAGTGCGCGGACGTCGGCGTCATTGACGATCTTCTTGATCTCGAGGATCGCGGCGGGCTGCATGCTGAACTCGGTGAGGCCCAGTCCCAGCAGCAGGCGCGTCAGGCGCGGATCGCCCGCCATCTCCCCGCACATCGAGACCGGTATGCCGGCGTGACGGCCGGCCTGCAGGGTCATATGGATAAGCCGCAGCACCGCGGGATGCAAGGGGTCGTAGAGATAGTTCACCGAGTCGTCGACGCGGTCGATCGCGAGCGTGTACTGGATGAGGTCGTTGGTGCCGATGGACAAGAAGTCCAAGTGATCTGCGAAATGATGGGCGCAGAGTGCCGCGGCAGGCACCTCGATCATGGCGCCGATCGGCATGGCTTCATCGTAGCTAATGCCCTCGCGCCGGAGAGCGCGCTTCGCGTCGGCTACCAGGGCCAGGATCTGATAGATCTCGTGCGCGTTCGATAGCATGGGGATCATCAGGCGCACCGGACCGTAGGCCGAGGCGCGCAGGATGGCGCGCAGCTGGGGCAGGAACAAGGTGGGGTCCTTGAGACAGAGCCGGATTGCCCTCAGGCCCAGCGCGGGATTGACCGCACGAGTGGTGAGAATCGCGTCGTCTTTGTCCGCGCCGAGGTCGAGGCTGCGAATGGTAACGGGGGATCCGCGCAACCGCCGCACGACATTAACGTAAGCCTCGAGCTGCTCTTTCTCATCGGGCAGGTTCTCCCGGTTCATGAACAGGAATTCCGTCCGGTACAGCCCGACGCCGCCGGCACCGACCTGACGAACGGCGCGCAGGTCCTCGGGGAGCTCGATGTTGGCGTGCAGGGTGATCTTTCGCCTGTCGCGCGTGATTGCCGGCTCGCCCTTGAGCTTGACGAGCTGCGTGAAATAGCGTCGGGCCTCGCGCTGCTGGCGTCGATAGTAGCGTAGAGATCGTTCGTCGGGATCGACCACGATGGCGCCCGCACGGCCGTCCACGACCACGGTCTCGTGATCGCGCACGAACCGCCACGCGTGGTGCGTGCCGACGATCGCCGGGATGCCGAGGCTGCGTGCCAGTATCGCCGTATGCGAAAGCGGGCCGCCCGATTCCATGACGAATGCGCTCACGCCCTGGTGCTGCATCACGACGGTATCCGCGGGGGTGAGGTCATCCGCGATGACGATCCGTCCGGCCATCGGCCGGTCCGTTTCCTCGACCTGGTTGGACTCGTTGAGGAGCAGGTGCTGGATGCGGTTGACGACATGATCGACATCGTCGCGCCGGGTGCGTAGGTAGGGGTCGTCCATGTCCTCGAAAACGCGGACCACAGCATCGCGTTGTTGCTTCAATGCCCATTCCGCGTTCATGCGCTCGGTCCTGATGAGGCGGGCGGGCACCTCGGCGAAGGAAGAGTCCTCCAGCATCAAAAGGTGGGTATCGATGAAGGCGCGGATATCGGCGGGTGTCTCACCCGGAATGCGGTCTTGGATGCGCTTGAGCTGGCTGCGCGCGGCGGTGAGCGCGTGAGTCAGACGGGCGACCTCCTCGTCGATCCGCTGCGGGGGGATGCAGTACTCGGGGATTTCGAGCTGATCGCGGCGCAGGAGGTAGGCCGCACCAATTGCGATGCCGCGCGATACGCCTATGCCTGTCAGCAGAACGCTCACGGTCGGGAGTCCAACCCGGCAAGGCTCGCCGCCCGCGGCCGAGCCGCCCGGAATGGGTTGTCGAGACGGCGGTTCGCGTCAGCCGTGGTTTTCGCCGAAGCCATCGCTGACGAGGGCTTCGATCTCGCGGATGGCCTTTTCCTCATCGACGCCCGACGCGGTGATTCGAATACTGCTGCCCTGACCGGCGGCGAGCATCATGACGCCCATGATGCTCTTGCCGTTGACTTGGCGGCCGTTGCGCTCCAGCTTGATATCGCTCTCGAAGCCGGAAGCCAGGGTGACGAACTTCGCGGCCGCGCGAGCATGCAGACCGAGCTTATTGACGATCGTCAGCTCGATCTCTCTCACCTCACGGCCCCGTATCCTCGTGGTACGGCACGATGCCGTCACGTCCCCCGCTCACCGCCTTCTCGGCCATCTCCGCGAGGCTCAAGCGGGGATAGTTGAGCACGCGGATCAACATCGGCAGATTGACCCCGGCCACGACGACGACCCGGGCGTCGGCGGCCAACCGCTGCGCGATGTTGCTCGGCGTCGAGCCGTAGGCATCGGTGAGCACCAGGACGCCGAGGCCCTCGTCGAGCTCGCGCAGCCTCTGATGGGCTGTTTCCACGACTTCGTCCGGCTCGTCCGCCTGGGAGACCTCGAGCGCCTGCATCGCCAGGGGGCTGGCTCCCAGCATGGCCCCTGCCGTGTCGATCAGATCCCTACCCAGCCCGTCGTGGGTAATGAGCAGCACGCCAACGCTCATGACAGCTCTCGGTGTCGCGTGAGCACGTGGGCGTAGCCCGCGCGAAAATGACGTGCAAGTCGTTCTGCGAAGTAGACTGAGCGATGCTGCCCGCCGGTACAACCCATCGCCACAGTCATGTAACTTCGGTTTTCCTTCTCGAACTGCGGGATCCAGGCATCGAGAAAGTCCCGCAGGTTCGAGTACATGTCTTCGACCGTCCGGTGACGCTCCAGGAATTCAATCACCTCCCGATCGAGCCCCGTGAGCGCTCGCAGCTCGGGCTCCCAGTGCGGATTCGGCAGGCAGCGGGTATCGAACACAAAGTCGGCATCGCCCGGCACGCCGTGCTTATAGCCGAATGACTGAAACAGGAGCGACAGAGTGCCCGGCGTCCTCTGGACCCGCTCGCGCACCAGATCTCGGAGCTGGTGCATTGTGGTCCGGGTGGTATCAATGTGCAAGTCGGCGGCCCCGACGATCGGCTCGAGGAGTCGCCGCTCCTCTTCTATGGCCTCGCTGAGCGGGATGTCACCTCGAGCGAGCGGGTGCCGGCGGCGTGTCTCGCTGAAGCGTTTCAGGAGCGTCTCGGCCTCGGCGTGGAGAAAGAATACCTCGCAATCGATGCCTTGGGTCCTGAGCGCATCGAGGATATCACCAAACCGCTCCAGATCCGATCGCCGGTTGCGCGCGTCGATGCCCGCGGCCGCCCGCGCCTCATGTATGTCGTCCTCGCGGCGCATCTCGAGCGCAAAGTCCTGCAACAACGAGATCGGCAGGTTGTCTATGCAATAAAACCCGAGGTCCTCGAGCACGTGGAGCGCCACCGTTTTACCGGATCCAGACAGGCCGCTGACGATAACGAGCTTCATAGTTCGCTGTGGCCCAAGAAGTCCTGATGCCGCGAAAAGAATTCCCGCGTGGCGTCGTAGCCGTCCATGCGCAGGATATGATCGCGTACCGCCGCTTCCACCAGCACGGACAGATTTCGCCCCGGGGCGACCGGTAATGTGATCTCGGGGATCTGCACGCCGAGGATATCCCGCCGGTCCCGGTGGGAGGGGAAACGCTCGAGCTGTTGCAGCGCCTCTTCGCTCATTGGGATGAGGTTGATGATCAGACGCAGATACTTGTGGTGCTTGACGGCCCCGTCGCCGAACATCGCACGCAGGTCGAGGATCCCGAGCCCGCGCACCTCTAAGAAGCCGCGCAGCAGGTCCGGACAGCTGCCGTTCAGGATATCCGGCGCGATCTGGCTGAACTCCGGGGCGTCATCGGCGACGAGGCGGTGGCCTCGCGTGACGAGCTCCAGGGCGAGCTCGCTCTTGCCGACGCCGGCTCCGCCGGTGATCAGGACGCCGATGCCCATCACTTCCATGAAAACGCCGTGCAGAGTGACCTTCTCCGCCAGCGCGCTGGTCAGATGATAGCGAAAGTAACTGATGACCTCGTGGCTGGAGCGTTTGCTCGACAGGAGAACCTGATGCGATGCCCGTGCTCGCGCCGTGAATTCCTCCGGAATCGGTGCGTTCTCGGCGATGATGACGACCAGGCAGGGTTCCGCGAATAGCTGGTTCAGGGCGTCGTAGTGGGAGTTCTTGCCGAGCCCGTCGAGGAACTCGAGCTCTTGCGCGCCCAGCACCTGGATGCGGCTGGGATGAATGAGGTTCAGGTGGCCGACCAGCGTGGCCTCCGCATGCGGGCCTTCGGTCTCTCCGATAAGCGCGCTCTGAGCGTCGTCGCCAACGACCCACTCGAGCTCCAGCTTGGATTTCAGCGACTCGTAGAGGGTCAGCGGCGTGACCGGGGCGCTCATGCAGGCTCGCGGTGGGTTTGACGCTGTTCCAACAATTGATAGAGCGCGCCGTCGCAGCTCGCGTCGCGAAGCCGGTGACAAAAGTCCTTGTCACTGAACATCTCCGCGAGATCGGCGAGGATTTGGAGGTGCTCGTTGGTGTAGTGCTCCGGGACGAGAAGGGCAAAGATCAGGTCCACTCCTTGGTCGTCCACGGCATCGAAGTCCACGCCCGTCGCGAGCTTGGCGAACGCGCCGATAGCTCGGTCGCTCCCCTTGATTCGCGCGTGTGGGATGGCGACACCCTGCCCGAGCCCCGTGCTGCCCAGGCGCTCGCGGCCGATCAGGCTCTCGAATATCTCCTGCTCGCTTAGTTGGGGCGTCGCCGTGGCGAGCAATTGGCTAAGCTGCTCGAGTGCCCGCTTCTTGCTCGAAGCCCGAAGGTCACAGCCGACGCGCTCGGGTTCGAGCAGATCCCCGTTACTCATATGCGATGCCGTCGCTTGTCGCATGTATTACGATCCTAGACGCTCGGGTGCTTAATGCTGCCTCCCGAGCGATTGCGGTCGGTTAGCTTCTCTTTGTGCCTGCGCGCCTGACGCTCGAGTTTTTCGCTCAACGCGTCGATCGCCGCGTACAGGTCGTTCTCTTCAGCCTCGGCATGCAGGTCCTCGCCCTTGACGTGCACGTTGGCTTCGGCGATATGCCGCAGCTTCTCCACGCTGAGTATCACGTGCGCGGTGGTCACGTCGTCGGTGTACCGCTCGATCCGGGCCATCTTCTCTTCTACGTAGCTCTTGAGCGCATCGGTGACTTCGATTTGATGGCCGGTGATATCTACATGCATGTGAGACTCCTGTGTCTGCGACCCTTACGCGAGGCGCTTTCGCTGGTTGGAGGGCGGTATGGACATCGCCTCGCGATACTTGGCGACCGTGCGGCGCGCGACGTTGATGCCCTGTTTCATGAGCAGCAGCTCCGCGATGCGGCTGTCGCTCAACGGCTTGGCGGGATTCTCGGCCGCGACGAGCTTCTTGATCATGGCGCGTATGGCGGTGGCCGAGCACTCGCCGCCGTCGACGGTCCCGACGTGGCTGGAGAAGAAATATTTGAACTCGAAGATACCCCGCGGGGTATACATGTATTTTTGCGTCGTGATCCGAGAGACCGTTGACTCGTGCATGTCCACGGCCTCCGCGACGTCGCGCAGCACCATGGGCTTCATCGCCTCCTCCCCGTACTCGAGGAACTGGCGCTGGCGGTCGACGATGTTCTGCGCAACCTTGAGCAGTGTCTCGTGTCGACTCTGCAGACTCTTCAAGAACCACCGCGCCTCCTGCAGATGGGAGCGCAGATAGCTGTTGTCCTGACTGTTGTCCGCCCGACGCACGAGACTCGCGTAGTACGGATTGATGCGCAGACGAGGCGCTGTCTCGGGATTGAGCTCCACGCGCCATACCCCGTTCTGCTTGCGCACGATGACGTCCGGAACGATGTATTCGGGCGTCGGGCCGGGCAGCGCGCTGCCGGGGTGCGGGTTCAACGAGCGTACGAGCTCGATGGCTCCGCGGAGGGGCTCGTCGCCGATCTTGAGCCGGCGCTTGAGCTGCGCATAGTCGTGGGCGCCGAGCAGATCGAGGTGATCGCGCACCAGCGCCGTCGCCTCGGTCAAGCAGGGCGTGTCCGCATCGAGCTGTTGGAGCTGCACCAAGAGGCATTCCGCCAGGTTTCGTGCGGCGACCCCTACGGGGTCAAAGCGCTGAATCCGGTGCAGGACCGCCTCGACCTCGTCGAGCTCGACCTCGAGCTCGCCGGTGAGCTCTTGCTGGATGTCCTCGATGGAGCCGGTGAGGTAGCCCTCGTCGTTCACGGAGTCGATGATGGCCATGGCGATGGCCTCGTCCGTGTCGGAGAACGGGGCGAGCTGGAGCTGCCACAGGAGGTGCTCGCGCAGGGTCTCGGGCGCGTTGCCGCGCGCCTCGTAGACCTCGCGGGCGTCGGTCTCGGAGCCGCCGACGTGCGGCACGCCGCCCGGGTAGATATCCTCCCACTGGCTGTCCAGGGGGAGGTCGTCGGGGATGCGTGGATCGTCGCCGGCGCCTGCCTCGGCCCCGTTGCTGTCGGCGGCCCCGTTGGCCGGGGGCGCCTCCTGCAACGCCTCGCTCTCGAGGTCCTCCTGCTCGGAGTCTTCGACCGCCTCGAGCATGAGGTTGGACTCCAAGGCCTGCTGCACCTCCGTCCTGAGCTCGACCGTCGAGAGCTGCAGCAGCCGGATGGCCTGCTGCAGCTGCGGCGTCATGGTCAGCTGCTGGCCCAACCTCAGTTGTAGGGATTGCTTCATGCCGTGCATTGGGTCGCCGGGTCCGGCAGCCGGACGCCAAGGGGGACTGGGCCCGTGGCCGCGCGGGCATGGGCCCGCTGCGCCACACCCCCAATTCTACTGGATTTGCGTACGACAGGAAGGCGGCGGGCGCGCCCGGGCCGTCCCGGCAGGGGTCTCTCGAGGCCGTCGGTCGCCCGAGCCCCGCCCTTGACGGCTACATCCGAAAGTGGTCGCCGAGATACACCGCCCGCACCTGAGGGTTCTGCAGGATGGCGTCAGGCGGGCCCTCGGCGAGGATCCGTCCCTCGTTGAGGATGTAGGCGCGATCGCATATGCCCAAGGTCTCGCGGACGTTGTGGTCGGTGATCAGCACCCCGATCCGATGGCTCGAGAGCTGCTGGACGATGCGCTGGATATCGAGCACCGAGATGGGGTCCACGCCCGCGAACGGCTCGTCGAGCAGCATGAATCGGGGCTCGGCGGCCAGCGCGCGGGCGATCTCGAGCCGTCGGCGCTCGCCGCCGGAGAGGCTCGCGCCCCGCTGATCGCGCAGATGGGCGATATGGAGCTCGCCGAGAAGCTCCTCCAGCCGCGCCCTGCGCGCGGGACGATCCAGGCCGGGGCGCGTCTCCAGGATAGCGAGCACGTTCTCGGCCACGGTCAGCTTACGGAAGACCGAGGGCTCCTGGGGCAGGTACCCGAGGCCGAGGCGCGCCCGGGCGTGGAGCGGGTAGGGCGTGAGCTCGCGCCCGTCGAGCTCGATCCGGCCCCGGTCGCAGGCGATCAGCCCAGCGATCATGTAAAAGCACGTGGTCTTGCCCGCCCCGTTGGGGCCGAGCAGGCCGACGATCTCGCCCTGAGAGACCGCCAGGCTCGCCTCGTCGACCACCCGGCGCCCGCGGTAGCGCTTGACCAGGGTGTCGGCGGACAGGGTGCTCACGGTCTGTCCCCGTCGGCGTCCGCGCCCGCGCCGCCGGACGTCTCTCCGGCGGGCTCGGGCTCGATGGTGACTCGCACCCGCTCGCGCTGGCCGCCCTCGCCTGCCTCGACCCGGTTCCGGTCGAGCCGGTAGACGATGCGCTCGCTCTCGAAGCGGCTGCGGCCGCGCTCGAGCTCGGCCGATCCGTTGAGCACGACCCGGCGCTCGGCGGGCCGATAGTCGATGGTGCGTGCCCGCCCGGTGACCGGCAGCTGCTGGCCGGCGTCCTCGGCCGCGCGGCGGAAGCGCGCCGGCTGCCCGGCCGCCACGGCGCGCTGCAGGCCTCCCGCTTGCGTGTAGATCGTGAGCTCGGCCGCCCACAGAGTCAGCGGCCCGCGCTCGGCGACCACATTCCCGCGGTAGACCCCGACCCCTGCACGCTCGTCGAGCTCGGCGCGGTCGGCCTCGATGACCAGCGGCGGGGGGTCGGCGGCGAATGCCCCGCCGGCGGCCAGCGCCCCGGCCAGCACGAGCACTGGGCTAAGGCGCGCGCGCGGCATAACGGCTCGTCACCTCGGAGAGCAGCTCAAGGTAGGCGCGACCGAGGTGGGCGCGCAGACCCGTGGCTCGGGCCACCAGCGCCGCGGAGCGCAGCCTCACGGGCCGGTCCGTCTCGCCATACGCGTCCTCGGGCCTCACGAGCAGAGCGCTTGTCTCCAGCCTCAGGGGGCGGTTCTCCGGGGAGCCCTCCCGGGTCACTCGCACGTCGTCGGTCAGCCACACTCGCTCGCCATCGCCCGAGACCCGGCCGCGCTCCGACCGTACCTCCCAGGGGGCGGCCGGAGGGTCGTAGAAGCTCAGGCGCGGGGCGCGCAGTCGGCTCACGTCCTCGTCGGGGTAGTGGGTCATGCGCCGCGCGCGCAGGCGGTAGTGGCGCGAGCCGTCGGGGCGCATCGCGGTCAAGGTGAAACCCTCGAGATAATAATCGACCTTCTCCGGGACGCTCACCGGCGGCGGTCCCGGCGCCGGGGCCACCCGCTCCTTGAGCCACCAGGTGAGCAGCACGGCGAGGACCAGCAGCACGGCGACGAGCGCCCGCAGCCGCGTGATCATCCGAGAAACCGCTTGAGCATGCCCTGGAGCGTGCCCTGCGCCTCCATCACGAGCTCGCACACCTCGCGCACCGCGCCGCGGCCCCCGGCGCTGGGCGTCTGCCAGTGCGCGTGCTGCCGCACCAGCGGATGCGCGTCGGCGACGGCGATGGCCAGCCCCGCCCGGCGCATCGCGGGCAGGTCGACCACATCGTCGCCGACGAACGCCGCCGCCTCCGGGGACTGCCCGGTTCGGGCGAGCAGCTCATCGAAGGCCGCCCGCTTCTCGAGGCAGCCCTGATAGACGTGCTCGACCCCCAGGTCCCGCATGCGATGCTCGACCACGCCCGAGCTGCGCCCCGAGATCACCCCGAGCTCGACGCCCGTGAATTGCAGCATCTTCATGCCGTGCCCGTCCCGGGAGTGGAAGGCCTTGTACTCCTGGCCATCGTCGCCGAGATACAGGCCGCCGTCGGTCAGGACGCCGTCGACGTCGAAGATGACCAGCCGGATCCGCACCGCCTTCTCGAGGATGTCCTGCATGCCCGCGCTCCGCTAGACGACGCCGGCCCGCAGCAGGTCGTGCATGTTGAAGGCCCCCGCGACGTGCGCGCTGTCGTCGACCACGAGCAGGGCGTTGATCTTGTGCGTCTCCATGATCTTCAGCGCCTCGGCCGCGAGCAGGTCGAGGCGCACCGTCTTGCAGTTGCGGGTCATCACCTCTGCGACCGGGGTGGCGTGCACGTCGACGCCGCGATCGAGGGCGCGCCGGAGGTCGCCGTCGGTGAAGATCCCGACCAGCCGCTCCTGCCCGTCGATCACCGCGGTCATCCCCAGGCCCTTGCGCGTCATCTCCACCAGAGCGTCACGCAGCAGCGCCTCGGGGTCGACCGCCGGGATCGCCTCGCCGGTGTGCATGATGTCGTTGACGCGGACGAGCAGCCGGCGGCCGAGGGTGCCGGCCGGATGCGTGAGGGCGAAATCCTCTTCCGTGAAGCCCCGGGCCTTGAGCAGGGCGATGGCGAGCGCGTCGCCCATCACCAGGGTGACGGTGGTGCTCGAGGTGGGGGCGAGGGCCAAGGGGCAGGCCTCCTGCGCCACACCGACGTGGAGGTTCACGGTCGCCGCGCGGGCGAGCGTGGAGTCCCGGCGGCCCGTGAAGCTGACGAGCGGCACGTCCAGACGCTTGATCAGCGGCAGGATTGTGAGGATCTCGTCGGTCTCCCCGGAGTTGGACAGCGCCAGCACGACGTCCCGGGGCGTGATCATCCCGAGGTCGCCGTGCCCGGCCTCGCCCGGGTGCACGAAGAAGGCCGGGCTCCCGGTGCTGGCGAGCGTCGCGGCGATCTTGCCGCCGATGTGCCCGGACTTGCCCATGCCCACCACGACGATTCGGCCTTCGCAGGCGAGCATGAGGCGGCAGGCGTGCACGAAGTCGGCGTCGATGCGCTCGCGCAGATCGGCCACGGCGGCGCCCTCGGTCTCGATGACCGCCAGGGCCAGGTCTCTCAGGTCGTGGTCGTTCATTCGATGATGCGCTGGCGCGCGTGGCGCGGGGCCATCCTAACCCGCTACCCCCTTGGCGGCAACGCGCCGCCCGGGGCGGCACGTTCAGGGGCCGGGCGCGCGGTCGAGGGGTGCGGCGCCACTGAGCGTGGCGTCGACGCAGCCGGCGGTATCGAGTCGCGGGGTCCACCCCAGCTCGGCACGGGCACGGCCCGTGTCGAGCACCAACCCGTGACGCAGCCCCTCCACCCACGCCGTGTCGCCCGCCGCGAGCCCCGCTCGTCCGGCCGCGGCCAGCGTCGCACGCAGCAGCGGCAGCGGCACCGGAAGGGCCCAGCGACGGGAGCGCCGGTGGAGCGCGCGAAACGGCAGCGGCGGCTCGGCCGCCAGATTGAACGCCCCGCGCACCTCCCGGGCGAGGGCGGCCTGCACCGCCAGCGCGACGTCTTCCTCCCATACGCACTGCAGCCGCGGCGGCGGCCCGGGCAGGTGCGGGTAGAAGGGCTGGCGCAGCAGGGTGCGCAGCAGGGGATGGGCGTGCGCCCCGAGGATCGCCGGGGGCCGCAGGCGCACGATCCGCAGACGGGCTTCGGGCTTGAAACGCTCGAGCCAGCGCTCGACGCCGGCCTTGTGGGCGGCGTAATGAAACCCAGGTCGCGGCTGCAGCGGCGCGGTCTCGGGGAGGCGCTCCGGTCCCCCCGGCCAGGGCCCGTAGACCGCGGCGCTGGAGACGAACACTGCCCGGGCCACGCCGGCGCGCTCGGCGAGGACGAAGGCGTTGAGACTGCCATCGACGTTGACCGTGCGCGCGGTCGCCGCCGCCGCGCGTCCCGGCGTGAGGACGAAGGCGAGATGGACGAGGGCGTCGCATCCGGCGAGCGGCTCGGCCAGGGCGGGCGAGCGCACATCCATGCGGGCCTCGCGCAGTCGCGGGTCGCGGAGCGCGCCGGCCCGCAGATCCACGCCCACGATCTCCGAGACCGCCCGCCACGCGAGCAGGGTGCGCACCAAGACCTGGCCCAGGGCGCCGGCGTGGCCGGTGACGAGGACCCTCACGGCGCGGCCCTAGCCGGCCATCGACGCGCGGAAGGCGGGCATGACCTCGGCGGCGATGACCTCCATCGACTCGCGGATCACCGCGGTAGGGAGCACCCCCGCCCCGACCGCGCAGAGCAGATGATCGACCCCCGCCTCGGCCATGCGCTCCAGTCGCTCGGTGCAGTGCGGGGGATCCCCGACGACCACCATGCCCAGCTTCTCCAGGACGGGCAGGGTGACGGCGGCCTCCCACAACGCCCTGAATCGGCCCAGCCTCCGGTAGTACTCGTAGCCCTCGTAGAGACGGGCCAGCACCGGCCGGGTCTGATCGAGCAGGCGCGTATAGAACCAGGGGATGCTCTCGCGGGCCAGGCGGCGCGCCCGCGCGGCGTCCTCGAGGCAGATGATGCCCACCGTCATGCCCACGCGCGGATTCTCGCCGGCCGCGGCCCCGGCGGCGCCGCGGTGCTCGCGCCAGTGCGCGCGATAGCGCCGGATGTCCTCGCGCACCATGAGCCAGGGTTTGAAGGGGCCGACCAGGGCCCCCACGCCGAGCCGGGCGGCGAGCTCGAAGCTCTCGGGGCTGACAGCCGCGGTCCACATCGGGGGGTGAGGCGCCTGGACCACGCGGGGCACCACCTCGACCCCGTCGAGGTGGAAGCGGGGCCCGCGGTGATGCACCGGCCGGCCGCGCATCGCCTCGCGGATGAGCGCGAGCGCCTCCTCCGTGAGCGTGCGGCTCTCGGACATGTCGACCCCGAAGGCCGCGTGCTCCGCGGGCGAGAACCCCCGTCCGAAGCCGAACTCCACGCGCCCCCGGGAGAGCACGTCGAGGGTCGCCAGACGCTCGGCCACATGGACGGGGTGATGGTAGGGCAGCGGCACGATCCCGTGGCCCAGCCGCAGCGACTCCGTGCGCTGGGCGGCGGCGGCCAACAAGAGATCCGGGGCCGAGCTGTGGGAGTACTCCCGCATGAAATGGTGCTCGACCAGCCAAGCGGTGCGGAAACCCAGGCGCTCGCCCAGCGCGATCTCGGCGAGGGTGTCGTGAAAGACCTGCACCTCGGTGCGCCGGGCGAAATCCGGCACCGAGAGCTCGTAGAACAGGTCGAAGCGCATGGGGCGGGAAGCCCTGGTCGACTCGGCGCGCCGACTATACCATTGATCGACTCCATCACCCATGGTCGCGCCTTGGCCGCATCGCGCTCGAGCCCCGCTCGCGACCGTCCCGTCCCCGCGCTGACGCTGGGGGCTCGGGGCTGGGACCACGCGGCATGGGCCGAGCAGTTCTACCCGCCGGATCTGCCGCCGGATTGGCGGCTCGCCTACTACGCCAACGAGTTCCGCGCTGCGTTGATCCCCGCGAGCTACTGGGCGGGCGCCGGGCCGGGAGCGGCCTCGACCTGGGCCGGGGAGGTCACCGGCGATTTCCGATTCTTCGCGGAGGCCGCGGAGGACTGGCTCGTCCCCGAGCCGGCGGGCTACGAGGCGTTCCTGCGCGGCGCCGAGCCCCTGGGGGAGCGGCTCGCCGGCGTGGTGCTTCGACCCGGCGCCGAGGCCTGGGAGCGGGAGCGTCTGGCGTGCGCGCTCGACCGGGCCGAGGGGCCCCATCCGGTGCACGTCGACCTCGGCTCGGGCGGCGGCTCGGCGGATCTCGTCGCGGTCGTGGAGGGCCACGGCGCACGCCCGTGCTGGCACGGCCCCGGAGCCGCACGCCCGGCGGGGGGGCAGGTGGGTCTCGCCCGGGTCGAGGCCGGCACGGACCTTCGCGCGGTGCGCCGGGCGCTCGAGGCCTTTCTCATCTGGGCGGCCGCCGACGCCGAGGCGTACCTGTTCTTCTACGGCGCGCCGCCGGCCATTGCCTGCCTGCAGCAGGCGCAAACCCTGCAAGGGTTGCTCGGCGCCTGAGGCCATTTGACTCCCCCGGGGCCGGCACCGACACTAGCGTCCTTTTGGACCGAGGCTCCTGCGCCGATGGGTGAGGCCAACGACACCGCCGCGGGCGCGTCGCCCCCGAACATCGTCGAGATCCGCGGCCTGCGCTTCAGGCGCGGGGCCAACCAGATCTTCGACGGCGTGGATCTCACCATCCGCCGCGGGCGGGTCACGGCGATCATGGGACCGAGCGGCACGGGCAAGACCACGCTGCTGCGGCTGATCGGCGGCCAGCTTCGGCCCGATGCGGGCAGCATCCGCGTCGACGGCCTGGAGGTCTCGGCGCTCGGGCATCGCGAGCTCTACCGCCTGCGCCAGCGGCTGGGAATGCTCTTTCAGAGCGGCGCCCTGCTGACCGACCTGGACGTGTTCGGCAACGTCGCCTTCCCGCTGCGCGAGCACACGGACCTGCCCGAGTCGGCGGTCCGCGACCTGGTGCTGATGAAGCTCGAGGCCGTGGGGCTGCGCGGGGCGCGGGGGCTGTGGCCGAGCGAGCTCTCGGGCGGGATGGCCCGGCGCGTGGCGTTGGCGCGGGCCATCGCGCTCGATCCCATGATGGTCATGTACGACGAGCCGTTCACCGGGCAGGATCCGATCTCGATGGGTGTGCTCGTCCAGCTCATCCGGTTGTTCAACGACGCCCTGGGGCTGACCAGCGTGATCGTCTCTCACGACGTGCAGGAGGCCGCCTCGATCGCCGATTACATTTATCTGATCTCCGGCGGCAAGGTGATCGACGAGGGCGAGCCGCAGTCGCTCGGGCGCTCGGACTCGGCGTGGGTGCGGCAGTTCCTCGAGGGCCAGCCGGACGGCCCCGTGCCGTTCCACTATCGCGCGCCGCCCTACCGCGCCGACCTGCTGGGCGAGGCCGGGGCGTGAGGCGCGACGAGGAGTCCGGCGCTGCGGTGGCGCTGCTCGGCTGGCTGCAGGGGATGGGCCGCTGGGCCATAGGGGTGTTCGAGCGCATCGGGCGCGGGCACCTTTTTCTGCTGCGCGTGCTCGGCGCGATGGGTGAAGGTCTGAGACGGCCGTGGCTCATCGTCGAGCAGGTCTATTCGGCCGGGGTGCTCTCACTGGTGATCATCCTCGTCTCCGGGGCCTTCGTTGGCATGGTCCTGGGGCTGCAGGGCTATAATACGCTGTCGAATTTTGGGGCCGAGGAGTCTCTGGGAGTCGTGGTCGCGCTGTCGCTGGTGCGCGAGCTCGGGCCCGTCGTCTCCGCCCTGCTCTTTGCCGGTCGTGCCGGCTCGGCGTTGACCGCCGAGATCGGCCTGATGAAGGCCACCGAGCAGCTGGCCGGCATGGAGATGATGGCGGTGGACCCCTACCGGCGCGTGGTCGCCCCCCGCTTCCTGGGCGGGGTCATCGCCTTGCCGCTGCTCGCCGCCCTCTTCAGCGCCGTCGGGGTCACCGGCGGGTATTTCGTCGGTGTCGGCCTGCTCGGCGTCGACGAGGGGGCGTTCTGGTCCCAGATGCAGTCTCAGGTCGATCTCTACGAGGATGTGCTCAACGGCGTGGTCAAGAGCGTGGTCTTCGGGGCGGTGGCGAGTTGGATCGCAGTCTTCGAGGGATACGATGCGGCACCGACCTCGGAGGGGGTGAGTCGGGCGACGACCCGCACCGTCGTGCACACCTCGCTCGCGGTATTGGGCCTGGATTTCGTGCTGACGGCGTTGATGTTCGGCAATCCGTGACGCGGCGCCGAGGGTGGAGCTATGAAACAGAGCCGTAGCGTAGAGATCATCGTGGGCCTCTTCGTGATCGCCGGTGTGGCGGCGCTGTTCGTGCTGGCGATGCGGGTGAGCAACCTCGCCACCTACACGGGCGACGAGACCTACGAGGTGACCGCACGCTTCGACAATATCGGCAGCCTGCGCGTGCGCTCGCCCGTGAGCATGGCCGGCGTGACGGTGGGCCGGGTGCGCGGCATAGGCATCGACGAGGAGACCTATGAGGCCGTCGTCTCGCTCGCCATCGAGCAGCGCTACGACCGCATCCCCCAGGACACCTCCGCGAGCATCCTCACGGCGGGGCTGCTTGGAGAGCAGTACGTGGGGCTGGAGCCGGGCGGCGCTGAGCGCTACCTGCAAGGCGGTGACGAGATTCGTTTGACGCAGTCGGCGCTGGTTCTGGAGCGGATGATTGGCCGATTCCTCTTTAAGAAGGCGCAAGAGGAAAAGTAGGGCGATGTCGTCTCCCGGCGTGCGCACTCGGCCAGGCCCCGACCGGCATGGCGTCTGCGCGGCCGGCTGCGCGCGGGCGCGGCGAGGCGGGCGCCGCCCCACGGCCCCGGAGCGGGGCGTGCGGTGACCGGGGCGACCCTCGAGCGCGACGAAGGCCGCTTCCGGTTGCGTGGAGCCTTGAGCTTCGCGTCGGTCCCCGGCTTGCTGGCCCAGCGCGAGCGCCTGTTCGAATCCGCGCCCGGTTTCGTGGAGATCGATCTCAGCGGGGTGAGCCGCAGCGACAGCGCGGGGCTCGCGCTCTTGGTCGATTGGATGCGCGAGGCCCAACGACGCACGGTCGATATTCGTTATCTCAACATGCCGCAGCAGATGCTCGCCATCGCCCGGGTCAGCAGCCTGGACGGTATCCTGCCCTTGGAGCGCGATTGAAATGAGCGAGGCGGTTTGCATCGAGGCCGTGCACAAGCGTTACGGGCCGGTGCGCGCGCTCGAGGGCGTCGAGTTCACTATCGAGCGGGGCGCCTTCTTCGGGCTTCTCGGGCCCAACGGTGCCGGCAAGTCGACCTTGATCAACATCGCAGCGGGGCTGGTGCGCGCAGACAGCGGGCACGTGACCGTGATGGGGCATGACGTCGTGCGGGCCTATCGACGCTCGCGGCAGGTGCTGGGGGTGGTGCCCCAGGAGCTGGTCTATGATCCGTTCTTCAGCGTGCGAGAGATCCTCCGGCTCCAGTCCGGATATTTCGGTTTCGGCCGCGACAATGACGTTTGGGTCGATGAGCTGCTGAGCCGGCTCGGCCTCGCGCACAAGGCCGACGCCAATCTCCAGACACTGTCGGGCGGCCAGAAGCGACGGGTCCTCATCGCGCAGGCCTTGGTCCATCATCCGGAGGTGGTCGTGCTCGACGAGCCCACCGCCGGCGTGGACGTGGAGCTGCGGCGCACCCTCTGGGAGTTCACGCGCAGCCTGCACGAGCGTGGGCACACGATCGTGCTCACAACGCACTATCTTCAGGAGGCGGAGACGCTGTGTGAGCGCATCGCGATTCTCCACGGGGGTCGGCTGCGGGCCCTCGACACGAAGTCGGGGTTACTCGCGCGCCATCCTTATCGTCTGCTGTGTCTGCGCGTGGAGGATGAGGGCCCGACGCGACTCCCCGGTGGCATCGAGCGCCTTGTGGTCGACCGCGGCGACGACCAGCTCACGCTGCGTCTGCACAAGCTTGACGACCAGGTCGGCAGCGTGCTGGACGCCCTGCATCGCGCGGGCATCCGTGTGCGCGACCTGCAGACGCGCGATCCGGGGCTCGAGGACGTTTTCCTCGAGCTCACGGGCGAGGAGGCCGCATGACGGTGAATTGGCGCGGGCTGTATACGTTGTTCATCAAGGAGACGCTACGGTTCGTCAAGGTGACCGTGCAAACGCTGCTCACGCCGATCGTGACGGCTTTGCTCTATCTCGTCGTGTTCTACCAGGTGCTCGAGGATCGGGTTCAGGTGTACGAGGGACTGAGCTACACCGTCTTTCTCGTGCCTGGCCTCATCATGATGAGCGTGATCCAGAACGCCTTCGCCAACAGCTCCTCGAGCCTGATCCAATCGAAGATGAACGGCAATCTCGTGTTCATGTTGCTGGCACCGATCTCGCCATGGGAGTTCTACATAGCCTTCGTGGGGGCGTGCATCCTGCGAGGGCTGATGGTCGGTCTCGGCGTATATCTCGTGGCCTCCCTCTTGGTGGATCTGCCGCTCGCGGAGCCGGGGACCGTGCTGGTGTTCGGCGCGATGGGCAGCGCCGTGCTGGGCGCGTTGGGCGTCATCGCCGGCATCGGCTCGGACAAGTTCGAGCAGCTGGCGGCCTTCCAGAACTTTCTGATTCTCCCCCTCTCTTTCCTGAGCGGGGTGTTCTACTCGATCCATTCCCTGCCTGCCTTCTGGGAGCAAGTGTCCCGTTTCAATCCGTTTTTCTATATGATTGACGGATTCCGGCACGGATTCCTCGGGGTCTCCGACGTCGCGCCCGGCATGAGCGCGCTGATGGTTGCCGGGTTCCTGGCGGGCCTCTCGGGGCTCTGCCTGTATCTATTGCATATCGGGTACAAGGTGCGTCAATGAGCCGGGTGGCGCTTGTGCCGCGCCCATTCATTCACGAGGGGGGCAGCATGCAGCCCGAAGAGATTCGACGGATGATCGAGCAAGGCATCCCCGGGGCCGAGGCCCGCGTGGACGGCGACGGTCGTCATTTCGAGGCCGTGGTCATCACCGACGCCTTCGATGGCCGGGGAACGCTTCAGCGTCATCGGATGGTGTACGCGGCCCTCGGCGACCGTATGGGCGGAGACATCCACGCGCTGTCGCTGCGCACATATACGCCGGACGAGTGGTCGGCGGCCGGGGGCGGTTGAGCGGCGCCATGGACCGACTGTTGATCAATGGGGGTGCGCCGCTCGACGGTGAGATCCGTATATCGGGCGCGAAAAACGCGGTGCTCCCCATCTTGTCGGCGACCTTGCTCGCCGACACGCCCATGACCATCGGTAATGTCCCGCACCTGCACGACGTGACGACCACGATGGAGCTGCTCGGGCGTATGGGGGTGGAGCTCTGCGTCGACGAGCGCATGACCATCGAGGTCGACCCGACCCGCATCAGAGAGTTCTTCGCACCGTATGATCTGGTCAAGACGATGCGCGCCTCCATCCTGGTCCTCGGTCCGTTGCTGGCGCGCTACGGGGGGGCGGAGGTATCCCTGCCCGGCGGGTGCGCCATCGGTTCGCGCCCGGTGAACCTCCACATCAAGGGTCTCACGCATCTCGGCGCGGAGATCTACGTGGAGAACGGTTACATCCGCGCCCGGGCCTCGCGCCTGCGAGGCGCGCGTGTGGTGATGGAGATGGTCACCGTTACGGGAACCGAGAACATCATGATGGCGGCGACGCTCGCCCGCGGCACGACCACGATCGAGAATGCCGCGCGCGAGCCGGAGATCGTCGACCTCGCCCGCTGCCTCAATCGCATGGGGGCCCGAGTCGAGGGCGCCGGGACCGACACGATCACGGTCGAGGGGGTCGACGCGCTTTCCGGAACGCACTACCAGGTGTTACCTGATCGCATCGAGACGGGGACTTATCTCGTTGCCGGTGCGATCACCGGCGGGCGAGTCAAGGTCAAGAATACGCGACCGGACCTGGTCGAGGCCATCGTCGAGAAATTGGTCGAGGCGGGCGCCGACGTCGCGACCGGTCCCGACTGGGTCTCGCTCGACATGGGAGGGCGCCGCGCGCGGGCCGTCGATGTGCGCACCGCGCCGTTCCCGGCGTTTCCCACCGACATGCAGGCGCAGTTCAGCGCCCTCAACGCGATCGCGGAGGGGGCGGGGACCATCACCGAGACCGTATTCGAGAATCGATTCATGCACGTGCACGAGATGCAGCGGATGGGGGCCGACATCCGGCTGGAGGGCAATACCGCGATAACGCACGGCGTGGAGCGGCTGACCGCCGCGCCGGTCATGGCGACCGATCTGCGCGCCTCGGCCAGCCTGGTGCTGGCCGGCCTGGTGGCCGAAGGCGAGACCCAGGTCGACCGGATCTATCACATCGACCGCGGCTACGAGTGCATCGAGGAGAAGCTGGCGCAGCTCGGGGCGTGCATCCGACGAGTGCATATCTAGGGCCGGGCGCCTCCCGCGCCGCTCGATTTCGCCGGGGGCGAGCCGCGGGCGGGGCGCAGACGGGCGCTGGCCTACAAGTCTCCCCGCAGGACGATCTACAATTCGATTCATGACCGATACTCTCACCATCGCCGTATCCAAGGGCCGCATCCTCGAGGAGGCGTTGCCCGTGCTCGCCTGCGCCGGCGTCGAGCCGGAGGAGGATCCGGCCACCAGCCGGAAACTGATCCTCGAGACGCGCGGGCAAGACGTCACGCTGGTGGTCATCCGCGCCGCGGACGTGCCGACCTACGTGCAGTACGGCGCCGCCGATCTCGGCATCGCGGGCAAGGACGTCCTGCTCGAGCACGGCGGCGAAGGCCTGTACGAGCCGCTGGACCTCGGCATCGCCCGGTGTCGCCTGATGGTGGCGGGGGTGCCCGGCGCTCGGACGGATCGTCGTCGGCTGCGAGTGGCGACCAAGTACGTGAACGTGACGCGACGTTACTTCGCGGCCCAGGGGACGCAGGTCGAGACGATCAAGCTCTACGGCTCGATGGAGCTCGCGCCGCTCGTGGGGCTCGCCGACCGGATCGTCGATCTCGTCGACACGGGCAATACGCTGCGGGCCAACGGCCTCGCGCCCTTGGAGACGATCGCCGAGATCAGCTCGCGGCTCATTGTCAACAAGGCCGCGATGAAGATGAAGCACGAGCGGATCAAGAGCTTCATCCGCCGGCTGGAGGACTCGGTTTCGGGCGAGCGCGGCCGCCGGCGCGCATGACGAGCAGGTAGCGCTCATGACGACGATCAATCGCTTGACGACCTCGCAGCGGGATTTCTGGTCCCGCCTGACCGCGCTGCGCAGCCGCGGCGAGGGCGCCGATGCCGCCGTCGAGCAGGCCGTGCGCGCAATCCTTAATGACGTACGTGCGCGCGGCGATGCCGCGGTGTTGGATTATACGCGTCGCTTCGACCGCGTCGAGGTCCGGTCGATCGACGAGCTGGTGATTCCGCCGGAGCGGTTGCGACGCGCCGCCGACGCGATCGAGCCCGAGCAAGGCCGCGCGCTGGGGGCCGCCGCCGAGCGGCTGGTGGCCTACGCGGAGCGCCAGAAGCTCGAGTCCTGGACCAGCACCGAGCCCGACGGCACCGTGCTCGGCCAGCACGTCACGCCGCTGGACCGCGTCGGGCTCTACGTGCCGGGCGGCAAGGCGGCCTATCCCTCCTCGGTGCTGATGAACGCGGTGCCGGCGAAGGTCGCCGGGGTCGCCGACGTGGTGATGGCCGTGCCCGCCCCCGAGGGTGCGCTGAATGACCTCGTCCTCGCGGCGGCCCACGTCGCCGGCGTCGACCGGGTGTTCACCGTGGGCGGCGCCCAGGCGGTCGGCGCGCTGGCCTACGGCACCGAGACGGTGCCCGCGGTGGACAAGATCGTCGGCCCGGGCAACGTCTACGTCGCCACCGCCAAGCGGCTGGTCTTCGGCACGGTCGGCATCGACATGATCGCCGGGCCCTCCGAGATCCTCGTCGTCTGCGACGGCGCGACCGATCCGGAGTGGGTGGCGCTGGACCTGTTCTCGCAGGCCGAGCACGACGAGGACGCTCAGGCGGTGCTCGTCTCGCCGGACGCCGGCTTTCTCGACCGGGTGGCGGCGAGCATCGAGCGCCAGCTTCCGCAGATGGAGCGCGCGCAGATCATCCGCCGGTCCCTGTCGCGTCATGGGGCCCTGATCGAGGTGCGCGATCTCGACGAGGCGGCCGAGCTCGCGAACCACATCGCCCCCGAGCATCTCGAGCTCTCGGTGGCCGATCCGCAGGCGCTGCTCGGACGCATCCGCCACGCCGGCGCGATCTTCCTCGGACGTCATACGGCCGAGGCGCTCGGCGATTATTGCGCCGGCCCCAATCACGTGCTGCCGACGGCGCGCACGGCGCGGTTCTCCTCGCCGCTGGGCGTGTACGACTTCCAGAAACGCTCCAGCCTCATCCAGTGCTCGCCGAGCGGGGCCCGGGCGCTCGGGGTCACCGCAGCGGTGCTGGCCCGCGGCGAGGGCCTCACCGCGCACGCCCACTCGGCGGAGCGCCGCATCGAGGACAGGAGCGGGGACTAGGGACCTATCGAGCGGCCCCCCGGGGCGGCCCGGCAGGGCGAATCGGCGCTCGGCGTATCGCCCCGTCGTTCCGAGGGTGCTCGACCCAAATTTACCGCGCGACGACTCGTTACGACATCGAGCAACCGATGGGCGCAGACGCCTCCGACAAGGGCTCACCGGAGCCCGACCCGCGCGTGACGCAGTGGGTGCGGCCCGAGATCCGCGCGCTGTCGGCCTATGCCGTCCAAGACGCCGGCGATCTGATCAAGCTCGACGCAATGGAGAACCCTTATCCGTGGCCGGCCTCGCCGCTCGTCGACGAGTGGCTGGTGCGCCTGCGCGACCCGGAGCTCAATCGTTATCCCGACAGCGCCGCGCGCACGCTCAAGGCGCGGCTGCGCGAGTGGCTGGGACTCGCGCCGCGGTTCGGGCTGGTTCTCGGTAACGGCTCCGACGAGCTGATCCAGATGATCGACCTTGCGGTCGCCGCGCCGGATCGGGTCGTCCTTGCGCCCGAGCCCACCTTCGTCATGTACCGCATGATCGCCGCGTTCGCGGGCATGCGCTACGTGGGAGTGCCCTTGCGCGGGGACTTCGGTCTGGACCGACCCGCCATGCTCGAGGCGTTGGCACGCCACGCGCCCGCCGTGGTCTATCTGGCCTATCCGAACAACCCGACCGGGAACTGCTTCGATGACGCCGACGTGCGGGCGGTGATCGAGGCGGCGCCCGGGCTGGTCGTCGTCGACGAGGCCTACGCCCCGTTCACCGATCACAGCTTCATCGCGGCGCTCGGTGAGCACGATCACCTGCTGGTGCTGCGCACGTTGTCGAAGATGGGTCTGGCGGGACTGCGCCTGGGCATGCTCGCGGGCTCGGCCGCCTGGTTGACCGAGGTCGAGAAGGTCCGGTTGCCCTACAACGTGAACACGCTCACTCAGCTGAGCGCGGATTTCGCGCTCGAGCACAGGGCCGTGCTGGCGGGGCAGGCGGCGGAGATCCGCGCCGAGCGCGCTCGGCTTGCCGAGGCCCTGGCGGCCCTGCCGGGGCTCACGGTCTACCCGAGCGAGGCGAACTTTCTTCTCGTGCGCGTCCGCGGGGGGCGCGCGTCGGCGCTGTTCGAGGGCCTCAAGTCCCGTGGTGTGCTGGTGAAGAACCTCGACCCGGCGGGCGGGGCGTTGCGCGATTGCCTGCGCGTGACCGTCGGCCGGCGCGAGGAGAACGACGCCTTCCTCGCGGCGCTCCAGGGGCTTCTCTTCTAAAGAGCGCTTGAATACGGCTTGAACCGCCAAGACGCCAAGAGAAATTAACTTTAGTCAATCAAAGAAAGTCTTGGTGCCCTTGGCGGTTTGGAATGAATGAATCCGGCTTCGGTGGCCCGGGCGTCGTGGGCGTCCGGCGAGCGGCCTCAGCGACGCCGCTCGACCGGCGGACGACGCGCGACCTCCACGCTGTGAGTCCTCGTCGCGCCCTCGCGCCATACCGTGACCTCGAGCGCGCTCCCGGGCGGGTATCGGGCGATCCGGTTGAGCGCCTCGCTCGCATCGGCCACCGGCTCGCCCGCGATGCGACGGATCACGTCGCCCGGTCGCAGGCCGGCGTGGTCGGCCGGCCCGTCCCGCAGCACGCCCGCGATCACGGCGCCGCGCGCCGTGTCCAGTCCGAACGACTCGGCGAGCTCGGCCGTCACGTCCTGGATCTGAACACCGAGCCAGCCGCGGATGACCTCGCCGTGCTCGATGATCTGCGCCATGACCCGGTGCGCCAGGCTTGCCGGGATCGCGAAGCCGATGCCCTGATTGCCGCCCGTTCTGCTGAAGATCGCGGTGTTGATCCCCACGACCTCTCCGAAGGGATTGATCAGCGCCCCGCCGGAGTTGCCGGGGTTGATGGCGGCGTCGGTCTGGATGAAGTTCTCGAAAGTGGTGATGCCGAGGTGGCTGCGGCCGGTGGCGCTGACGATGCCGAGCGTGACCGTCTGACCCACCCCGAAGGGGTTGCCGATCGCGAGCACCACGTCGCCCACGGCGAGCGCTTCGGAGTCCCCGAGCGTGATGGTCGGCAGCGCGTCGAGGTCGACCTTGAGCACCGCCAGATCGCTCTCGGGGTCGGCGCCGACCTTCGAGGCCCGCACGTTGCGGCCGTCGAACAGCGCGATCCGGATCTCGTCGGCGCCTTCGATGACGTGGTTGTTGGTGAGGATGTAGCCGTCCTCGCTCACGATGACGCCGGAGCCCAGGCTGTTCTGCAGGCGCCTGCGCGGGGTGCCGAGCTCCTCGCCGAAGAAGCGCCGGAACAGCGGGTCGTTCATGAACGGGGGGACCCGCTCGGTGACCACCTTGGCGCTGTAGATGTTGACCACCGCAGGGGCCGCCCTCTCCACGGCGTCGGCGTAGGACAACGGCATGGGTCCGCTCGGTCGCGTCTCGTCGGCCGCGGAGCGCGGGGCCTGGCGCAGCTCCACCACGGGCCGCGGCTCCTTGAGCACGCCCGGCGCGATGAAGAACATGACGAGAGCAGCGGCCAGCCCGGCCGTGATCGCCTGAAGGAGGAAGCGGGCGAGGTTGCGCGTCGTCATGGGCGGTCGTTCAATGGGTTGGCGAGCCGAGGGCGGCGTAACCCTATCACGTCGCCCCGGGCCTGTCAGCGCGGCCAACGCTTACTTGACCTGTGGCGGGGGGCGGTGCACCCTATGCGTTTTTGAATGGCTTGGGTACCATTATAATAATATTCTGATAAGCTCAGGAGGTTTTGCGCCGACGACGCGGCTTGCGCGGTCGACAGCGCCTTTCGAGCTCGGGGGAGAGGCACGATGGCGAACAACGAGGTGGATCTCGGCAGGCGTCGGATCCTGACCGCCGCTGCGAGCGTGGTCGGTGGCGTGGGGGTAGTTTACGCCGCGGTCCCGTTCGTCTCCTCGATGTGGCCGAGCGCCCGGGCGCAGGCGGCGGGCGCCCCGGTCGAGGTCGACATCAGTAAGCTCGAGGCCGGCCAGAGGATCACGGTCGAGTGGCGGGGCAAGCCCGTATGGATCGTGCGTCGCACGGAGCCCATGCTCCAGGCGCTGCCGGAGCTCAACGACGAGCTGCGCGATCCCCACTCCGAGGTCGAGGCCCAGCAGCCGCCCTACGCCCAGAACGTGTATCGATCGCGCAGACCCGAGCTCCTCGTGCTGATCGGCATCTGCACCCACCTTGGCTGCTCGCCCACCTATCGGCCGGAGTTCGGCGCCGCCGATCTCGGCGGCGAGGACTGGAAAGGCGGTTTCTTCTGCCCGTGCCATGGCTCGCGCTTCGACATGGCCGGCCGCGTCTATAACGGGGTGCCGGCGCCCACCAACCTCGTGGTCCCACCCTATCAATTCTTGAGCGACACCCGCCTGGTCGTCGGGCAGGACCAGCGTAGCGCCTGATCTGTAGGAGCGGCAGGGCATGACGAGAATCATTGGCTGGATCGACGAGCGCTTCCCGCTGCTCAAGCTGTGGAACGAGCACATGGCGCGCTATTACGCGCCGAAGAACTTCAACTTCTGGTATTATTTCGGCTCGCTCGCCCTGCTCGTGCTGGTGATCCAGATCGTCACCGGCATCTTCCTGACGATGAATTACAAGCCCGACGCCGACGAGGCCTTCGCCTCGGTCGAGTACATCATGCGCGACGTCGACTGGGGCTGGCTGATCCGCTACATGCACTCGACCGGCGCCTCGGCGTTCTTCATCGTCGTCTACCTGCACATGTTCCGCGGGCTCATCTACGGCTCCTACCAGAAGCCGCGAGAGCTGATCTGGATCTTCGGAATGCTCATCTACCTCGTGCTGATGGCCGAGGCGTTCATGGGTTACCTGCTGCCGTGGGGTCAGATGTCCTACTGGGGCGCGCAGGTGATCATCTCGCTGTTCGGCGCGATCCCGGTCATCGGCGAGGCGCTGGCGCTGTGGATCCGCGGCGACTATCTGATATCGGATATCACGCTGAACCGGTTCTTCGCCTTCCATGTGATCGCGCTGCCGCTCGTGCTCGTGTTCCTGGTGATCTTCCATATTATGGCATTGCACGAGGTGGGCTCGAACAATCCCGACGGCATCGAGATCAAGAAGAACAAGGACGAGAACGGCATCCCGAAGGACGGCATTCCGTTCCATCCATATTATACGGTCAAGGATCTGGTGGGCATGGTGGTGTTCCTGTTCGCGTTCTCCATCGTGATGTTCTTCATTCCGGAATTCGGGGGCTGGTTTCTGGAGCCGGACAATTTTATCCCCGCCGATCCCTTGAAGACGCCGGAGCACATTGTGCCTCTGTGGTACTTTACCCCCTTCTACGCCATCCTTCGGGCGGTGCCGGACAAGTTCGGCGGCGTCCTGCTGATGGGGGCGGCGATCGTCATCCTGTTCCTCGTGCCGTGGCTGGATCGCAGCCCGGTGAAGTCGATCCGCTATCGCGGGCCGTTGTTCAAGATCGCCCTGACGCTGTTCGTGGTGAGCTTCATCGGCCTGGGATACATCGGCACCGAGCCGCCCACGCGGGTGCTCTCGGCATTCGGCCGGATCTTTACGGCCATCTACTTCTTGTTCTTTCTCCTGATGCCGATCTACACCAAGATCGAGCGGACCAAGCCTGAGCCGGAAAGGGTGACGTCCCGATGAAGAGACCGCTGGGAGCTGTCGTATTGCTGATGCTCTCCGGCTTGACCTGGGCTGCGGAAAGGGGGGTCGAGCTGCAAGAGGCCAATATCGACTTGACCAACGACGCGTCGCTGCAGCGGGGGGCGCGGCTCTTCGTCAATTACTGCATGGGCTGTCATTCGGCGAGCTACATGCGCTACAACCGCCTCGCGCAGGATCTGGGTCTCACCGAGGCGCAGGTCGAGGCGAACCTGATCTTCGACGACAAGAAGGTCGGGGAGACCATGACCATAGCGCTCGACGCCGAGATGGCTGAGGAGTGGTTCGGGACGGCCCCGCCGGATCTGAGCGTCATCGCCCGGGCCCGCGGCGTCGATTGGCTGTACACTTACCTGAAGAGCTTCTATCTGGACGAGTCGGGATCAATGGGGGTCAACAATCTGGTCTTCCCCCGCGTCGGGATGCCGCACGTGCTCTGGCGCCTGCAGGGCTGGCAGAGGCCTGTCTACCGGACGGAGGTCGACGAGCACGGCAGGGAACACGAGGTCATCGACCATCTCGAGCTCGTCGAGGAGGGCACCCGAACCCCGGCAGAGTACGATCGTGACGTGCGCGATCTCGTCGCCTTTCTCGCGTACGTGGGTGAGCCGGCGCAGCTCGATCGCCGGCGCCTCGGCGTATGGGTGCTGCTCTTTCTGGCCCTGATGTTCGTGGTCTTCTACGCCTTGAAGAAGGACTACTGGAAAGACGTGCACTGAAAAGGAGGCGGCTGTGGCGTAGGCGATGCCGCCCGGAGAAACGCGCCGATGGCGCTGATTGCCAATAGACGCTCGGTAATGACGCTGTTTTCGGCGCCCAACGATCCGTATTCGCACTGCACGCGATTGGTGGTGGCGGAGAAGGGGATCACGGTAGAGATTCAGAATCTGGAGCCCGGAGAGCTGCCGGAGGATCTGCTCGAGCTCAATCCCTATCAGTCCCTGCCAACGCTGGTCGACCGGGAGCTCGTCCTCTACGAGCCCCGCCTGATCATGGAATATCTCGACGAGCGTTTCCCGCATCCCCCGCTCATGCCGGTCGATCCGGTCTCGCGCGCGAAGTCGCGGCTGGCGATGTACCGCGTCGACCGCGACTGGTACGAGCTGGTGGGGGCGCTCGAGGGCCGCAGCCAGAAAGAGGCCAATAAGGCCCGCAAGATCATGCGCGAGAGCCTGACGGCCAGCGCCGACGTGTTCTCCGCCCGTCCGTACTTTTTGAGTGACGAGTTCTCGCTGGTCGACTGCATGATCGCGCCGCTGCTCTGGCGCCTCCCGCACTGGGGCATCGAGCTGCCGGCGCAGGCCAAGCCGGTGAGAGAGTACGCCGAGCGGCTCTTCGAGCGCCCGGCCTTCGAGGCCAGCCTGACCGAGGCCGAGCGGGAGCTGCGCGCCTGAGGGGTCTGGCGGACCCGCCGCGGGCCTCTGTTATACTGTGCGGCGAAGGGCCCTTCGCCGATGCGCGCTCGCTGTGTCTTCGATGACCTCCAGTCGGCCCTACCTCATCCGCGCGGTTCACGAGTGGATCGTGGACAATGGGCTTACCCCCTATATCCTGGTCAACGCCGAGGCCGAGGACGTGGCCGTGCCGCGCGAGTACGTCGAGAGCGGCAAGATCGTGCTCAATATCTCGGGGCGGTCGGTCGCCGGTCTGTCGCTCGGCAATGAGTTGATCAGCTTCGACGCCCGTTTTGCCGGTACGCCCATGACGATCGCGCTGCCGCCGGGGGCGGTGATGGCGATCTATGCCAAGGAGAACGGTCAGGGCATGCTCTTCAGCGAAGACGATGAGGGCGGCGAGCCCCCGCCCGGATCCGACGCCCCGGGCGAGGACGGGGGGAAGAAACCCAACCTCAAGGTGGTGAAATAACCCGAGGTGGAGGTGCGACATGATCGAGGTGCGCGTGGGCGATATCACCAAGCTCGATGTCGATGCCATTGTCAACGCCGCGAATACGACCCTGCTCGGCGGGGGCGGGGTCGATGGGGCCATCCATCGTGCCGCGGGCCCGGAGCTCAAGGAATACTGCAAGACGCTCGGCGGCTGTCCGACCGGTGAGGCCCGCATCACCCCAGGCTTCAAGCTGCCCGCGCGCTGGGTGATCCACACGGTGGGGCCGGTGTGGAACGGCGGCGACCGGGGCGAGCCGGCGCTGCTCGAGTCCTGTTATCGGCAGTCCCTCGAGCTCGCCCGCGAGCGCGGGGCGCGCTCGGTGGCCTTTCCCTCGATCAGCACGGGGGCCTACGGTTATCCCAAGCGCGAGGCGGCGAAGGTCGCGGTGGGCGTGATGCGCCGCTACGAGAGCGATTTCGATCGCATCATCGCCTGCTGTTTCTCGGAAGAAGATGCCGAGACCTACCGCAGGATTCTCGGCGCGTAGCCGACAGGCGCGACGCGCGTCGCGCCTAGCGCCGTGGCGGCAGGCCCTTGTCGGGGTTGAGTATCCCGTTGGGATCGAACTGCGCCTTGATGCGGTGCATCAGCTCGAGTGTCGCGGGGTCGATCTCCCGGGCGATGAAGTCCCGCTTCTCCAGGCCCACGCCGTGCTCGCCCGATAACGTGCCTCCGAGCTCGAGCACCAACGTGAAGACCGCGTCGAGGCACGGGCCCACCCGCTCCATCTGTCCGGCATCGTTCGGATCGGCCAGCAGATTGACGTGGATGTTGCCGTTGCCGGCGTGTCCGAAGTTCACGATGGTGACACCGTACTGCGACGCCAGTCGGTCCAGGCCGTTCACCAGGTCCGCGATGCGTGATACGGGCACCACGACGTCCTCGTTGATCTTCTTCGGGGCCACCTTGCGCAGCGCGGGCGACAGCGCCTTGCGCGTGGCCCAGAGCGCACGCACCTCGGCCTCGCCGCGCGCGAGCGACAGCTCGAGCAGGCCCTCGCCCCGCGCGGCGGCGCCGACCGCCTCGGCGGCGTGGTCGATGCACGCCGCCGGACCGTCCACCTCGATCATCAGCATCGCGCCCGCGCCCTCGGGGAGGTCGGCCTCGGAATAATCCCGGATCATCTCGATGGCCGCGCCGTCGATGAGCTCGAGCGCGCAGGGGATCACCGGCTGCGCCATGACGCGCGAGACGGCCTCGGCGGCCGCGCCGATCCCCGCATAGACAGCGCGCAAGGTGCGTTTGCCATCGGGCCGGGGGGTGAGCTTGAGGGTCGCCTCCGTGACGATCGCCAGCGTTCCTTCCGAGCCCACAAGAAGACGGGTGAGATCGTAGCCCACGACCCCCTTGGTCGTGTAGACGCCGGTGCGGATGGTCTCGCCGGCGCCGGTCACGGCCCTCAGCCCGAGCGTGTTCTCGCGGGTCGTCCCGTACTTGACCGCACGCGGGCCCGCGGCGTTGAAGGCGAGATTGCCCCCGACGGTCGAGTAGGCGGCACTCGTGGGATCGGGGGGCCAGAAAAAGCCATGGGCCCCTGCGGCGTCCTGCACGGCCTGATTCGTCACGCCGGGCTCGACCACGATCACGCGGTTGGCCGGGTCGACGTGGAGGATCCGCTCCATGCGCTCCATGCTGAGGACGACGCCACCGCGCACCGGCACGCTGCCGCCGGTGGTGCCCGTGCCCCGCCCGCGGGCGACCAGCGGCACCCGCTCGCGGTTGCACCAGCGCACCAGCTCGCGCACGGGGTCGTGAGCGGTGGCGAAGACGACCGCGCCGGGGATGGACTGCCGGCGGCTGTTGTCGTAGCCGTAGGGCCAGCGGTCCGCCGGGTCGGTAAGCAGGTTCTCCGCCCCGACGATGGCCGCGATCTCGGCGCGCTGGCTGTCGGTGAGCTCGTGCTCCAATGTCGTCGCGTGTGCCCGCGGGTACGGTGGGGGAGGGGCGAGGCGTCGTTCCTGCGCGTCGGCCCGGACCGGGGCGGTCAGATGTACTCGAAGAGCTTCACGACGCGCCGGACGCCGCCGACGCGCCGGGCCTGGTCGGTGGCCGCTCGGCCCTCCGCCTTGCTGACCAGCCCCATAAGATAGACCGTGCCGCCGTCGGTGACCACCTTGATGCGCGTGGGATCGAAGCCCGGCGCTTTCACCTTGAACAGGCTGGTCTTGACCTTGGCCGTGAGCAGGGTATCGCTGCCTCTGGCGGTGAACGAGCTCGGGGCGGCCACCTCGATCTCGTTGTAGACACGCCGCACCCTCTCGACCTCGCGAGCCAGCGCGCCGGCGCGCTCTTTGAGAGTGGGGCTGGGGGCCTGTCCCGTGAGCAGGACCACCATGTTGTAGCTGGTCACGTTGATGTGCGACCGCTCCTTCAATTCCTGGTCCTGATTCACGTGGTCCAGAATCTTGAACTCGATCGTCTGGTCCTCGATGAGCGTCCCGAACGTCCGGCGGTCGTGGACCACGGCGACGGTCGCCGCCGCACCGCCGATCACGGCCCCCGCGCAACCCGTAAGGGGCCCCGTGCCCAGGCAGAGGACCAGCAGTGATGCCCTGCCCATCCTCATCGACGGCTCACCCTCTCTGGCCGAAAAGGCTGTTGTCGATCAGATCGCACAGGCAGTGGATCACCAGCAGGTGGACCTCTTGGATGCGGGCTGTCGAGGCGCCCGGGACACGGATCTCCACGTCCGCCGGCCGCAGCCGCGTGGCGATGGCGCCGCCGTCACGACCGCTCAGCGCGAGGACGCCCATCCCGCGCTCGCGGGCCGCGGCCACGGCGTTGATGATGTTGTCCGAGTCGCCGCTCGTCGTGATCGCCAGGAGCACGTCGCCCGATTGCCCGAGCGCCTCGATCTGGCGTGCAAAGACATCGGCGTAATTGGAGTCGTTGGCGATGGAGGTCAGCGCCGAGCTGTCGGTGGTCAGCGCGATGGCAGGCAGGCCCGGGCGCTCACGCTCGAAGCGATTCACCATCTCGGATGCGAAGTGCTGGCAATCCGCTGCGGAGCCGCCGTTGCCGCAACAGTAGACCCGATGCCCGTCGCGCAGGCAACGCACGAGCCGCTCGGCGGCGTCAGCGATCGCCGGGGCGATGCTCTCGAGGGCGAGCTGCTTGGTCTCTACGCTCGCGGCGAACGCTGCACGAATGCGCGCCAGTGGATCCGTCGATCCGCTACCCAAACCCGCTCCGATCTCCCGGGGCCGCCGTGCGACCCGCATAAGGTATCATGCCTGGAAGGCGTCGCGTATCCACTCGAACGCCAGCGTCGGAGGTGTCCCGCTGATCGCCACCACGTCGAAGCGGCCGCGCGCCGCCGGATCGCCGCGGCGCTGCAGATAGTGCTCGGCCGCGGCGACGAGCCGTGCCTGCTTGCGCGGATCGACGCTCTCCGCGGCGCTGCCGAAGCGGGCGTCTCGCCGATAACGCACCTCTACGAAGACGACCACCGGACCGTCGCGCATCACCAAGTCGAGCTCACCGCGGGAAGACCGGAAATTGCTCGTCACGTGCCGCAGGCCGTGACGCTCGAGGTAAGCCCGCGCCAGCGCCTCAAAGCGACGGCCCTGCATCGTCCCGCGGGCCCTCGGGGGCGGCGCCCTCCGGCGCGCCGACGGGGCTCGCCGCCAACGGGGCGAGGACGGGCCGTCCGGCCTCGAACCGGGCACAGGCGAGCGCGCGATGGAGGCGGCGCCGCGGGTCCATGGACAGCCGTCCGGTAACGCCCGTGTAGCGCCGGTAGCGATCGCGCTCGAGGTGCTGGAGGTAGGGGATGAGGTCGTGGGCGTCGACGCCGAGAGCGTAGAGACGACCCTGGGCGCGCACGGCGTCGCCCCGGTGCTCGCTCAGGGCCGCGCGCAGCGCGGCCGCCGGGCCCTCGGGGCGCAGGGTCCACGGCGTGTCGCAGAAGACGATGCCGTCCATGTCCCGGTCCGCCGCCGGCCGGGGGTGCCCCTGGTAAACGTGCGAGGTGGCGTACACCGGCAGGTCGGAGGCGTGGTGGAACCGCAGCTGAGGACGAATCAGTCGCGCCTGGCGCGGGAACGCCCCGGTGAAGACGAGATCGGCGTCCTGCCGGCGCCGGGGCTTGAACGAGAGCTTGCGCTTGAGCAGCGTGGCGAGGCGACGGTGGCGCGCGTGGCTCTCGTCGAGGTTGAGCATCCGCGTGATCGGCCGCGAGAAATCGCTCTTCTGCGGATCGTAGCGCTGCTCTTCGACCACGCGCCCGCCCAGCGCCTCGAACCGCTCGCGAAAGGCGTTGACGACGCGATCGCCCCAGGTGCCGGCGGGGGCGAGCGCGAGCGCCCGCTCATGCCCGTCGAACCAGGCCCGCTCGGCCGCCTGGCGCGCCTCGTCCTCGGGCAGCAGCCCGAACTGATAGAGCGTGTCCGGAGGCTCGGGCTGGTCGACGTAGTTGAGGGCGAGCACGGGGACCTCGAGCCTGTACGCGCTGGCCAGAACGGCGACCGACTCCTTGCGCAGGGGACCGACCACGAAGTCCGCGCCTGCCCGCACCGCCCGCTGGTAGAGTCCCCAGACGCTGCTGCGCACCTCGCCCGTGTCGTACACCTTCACCGTCGGACGCTGCGACGCTCCGGCGCCCGCGGCGTAGTAGGCCGCCAGGAAACCGTCGCGCACCGCCTCGGCCTGCGCGGCGAACTGCCCGCTCAGGGGCAGCAGCAACGCGACCTCCCGGGGCCGATAGACGCGCGCCTCGAACTGCTCGATGAGCGCCTCGGCCAGGGCCCCGCGCGCCGGGTGGTCCCGGTAGCGCTCACGCCACGCCGCCAGCATCTCGCGGAACCGGGTCGCGCGCAGAGGCGGGGTGCGCGCGATCTGCGCGAGCGCGATCCAGCCCTGCAGCGCGCGCGAGGCGTCCTCGTCCAGTAGGTCGAGCTGCTCGGGCGGGAGCGCCTCGAGGGCGCGCCAGATCGCCGTGTGATTCTCCTCGCGCCGCGCGGGGGAGTCGAGCAGACCCTCGAGGGCGACCCGCTCGCGCACCGCCTGCGCGAGCCGACCCGTCTGCGTGTAGGCGGCGGCGCGCACCTCGCGCACGCGCACGCGCAGCGCAGGAGGAAGCTCCGGCGTGGCCGGGGGGAGCATGTGCAGGGCGGTCTCACTGTCATGCTGATCGAGCGCCAGCCGGGCCCCGACCAGGTCGAGGCGGGCCCGCAGCGCCGCGTCGAGCGCCGCGCGGTCGAGCGCCGCGAGGAGGCGGGCGGCGCGCTCGCGCTCGCCCGCCTCATAGAGCAGCTCGGCGGCGCGGACGCGGTAGCGCCGGGCCTCGTCCGCGGCTGCGCCTTCGGTCGCCTCCAGGTAGAGCTCTGCGGCCCCGATAAGATCACCGCCCTCGACGAGCCGCTCGGCGCGCGTCGGGGCCTCCCCGGGCGGCGTCACCGGCACCGGTGCGCAGCCGGCGATCGCTGCCGCCAGCACGCATGTCGTCAGGAGACGAGGCCAGCGCGCGGGCGCTTGAAGTAGGGACAGGGCGCGGGGCACGATCGAGCTTTCCTGGCGATGCGGAGCGTGTTGTCGGGGCGCGAGCGGGCGTTCAGTATCTTGGTCACGATAGGGGGTGTCAATTAACGCCGGCGCATTGTACGTGGTGGCCACGCCGCTGGGAAATCTCGGCGATCTCTCGAGTCGCGCGCGCGACACCCTTGCCATGGTCGATCGGGTCATCGCCGAGGATACTCGTCGCGTCCGCCGGCTGCTCGCCTATTTGGGCCTCCGCAAGCCGACGCTCTCCCTGCACGAGCACAACGAGCGCGAGCGCGTGCCGCAGCTCCTCGAGGCCTTGGCTGCGGGAGAGGCCCTGGCGTTGGTCTGCGACGCAGGCACGCCCCTGGTGAGCGACCCCGGTTATCACCTCGTGCGGGCAGCCACGGCGGCGGGGATCCGCGCGGTGCCCGTCCCCGGGCCGAGCGCCGTGACCGCCGCCCTGTCGGTGGCCGGGCTGCCCGCCGGGCGGTTCGTCTTCGAGGGGTTCCTGCCGGCGCGGGCGCCGGCGCGCCGTGAGCGACTGGCCGAGCTCGGGGTCGAGCCGCGCACCGTCGTCTTCTTCGAGGCGCCCCACCGCATCGTCGAGGCGCTGGAGGACGCGGCCGCGGTCTTCGGCGAGGAGCGGGAGGCGGCGATCGCGCGTGAGCTCACCAAGGTCCACGAGACGGTGCGCCGCGATCGGCTGGGAGCGCTGTGCCGGTGGCTGCGGGCAGATCCCGAGCAGCAGAAAGGGGAATTCGTCGTGGTCGTCCGTGGGGTTGAGGAGCGCGGGGAGAGCGGGCGCCAGCGCGAGGGGGAGCGCGTCACCATGTTGCTGCTCGAGGCCGGGCTCTCCGTCGGCCAGGCCGCCGGACTCGGGGCGCGGATCACGGGGGCTCGGCGCAACGCCCTGTACGAGTGGGCCCTGAAGCATCGATAGCCAGGAACAGGCCCGCAAGAGTAAAATAATCGATGAGGAGCCGGCCAGACAGCCGCCGTCTTCGGCATTCGGAGGCGGAGGAAAGTCCGGGCTCCACAGGGCAGGGTGCCAGGTAACGCCTGGGGGGCGCGAGCCCACGGAAAGTGCCACAGAGAGCAGACCGCCTATCCCCGGCGCCGCGCGCGGCGGGGCGGCAAGGGTGAAACGGTGGTGTAAGAGCCCACCGCGTCCGGTGGCAACACCGGCGGCACGGCAAACCCCACCCGGAGCAAGACCAAATAGGGGGACCAGGGTGCGGCCCGCACCGTCCCCGGGTAGGTCGCTCGAGGCGCACGGCGACGTGCGCCCCAGATGAATGGCTGTCCTCGACAGAACCCGGCTTACCGGCCGGCTCCTTCCGGTACCGACGCGGGCGCCTGGGGCGCCCGTGTTTTCTTTGCAGGGCAGGCGAGGCGGTCGCCGCGCCGAGGGCCTTCGCGTCAGTTCTCCGCTTTATCGTTCAAGCATTTGATTGCGAGATGGATCACTGCGGTCCTTGGGTGGCTCGCATATGTGACGTGTGTCTAAGTTCCTGTCGCGCAAGCGCTAATCGGATACGGTGCCTGCTGGATTTTCTTGACAATGTGAATTTGACCTCCCTATAGTGTGTCCAGGTGGGGGAATGTGGGGAATGGTGGGATTAACACCACCAGCAGGGGCCGGATTTGTTCCGAGGCGTCAACACCCTCAATCTGGACGCCAAAGGTCGTATGGCGATGCCGGCCCGCTACCGGGACCGGATCCAGGAGCTGGCCAACGGCCAAGTCGTGGTCACGGTCGACCGCGACCATTGCCTGCTCATGTACCCCCTTCCGGAGTGGGAGGAGATCGAGCGCAAGCTGGTGCGCTTGCCCGCCTTGAACAAGCAGGCCCGGCGGCTGCAGCGGCTGCTGATAGGCCACGCCACCGAGTGCGAGCTCGATGCCCAGGGGCGGGTCCTGCTGCCCCCGCCGCTGCGCGACTTCGCAGAGCTGGACAAGCGCGTCGTGCTGATCGGGCAGGGCAACAAGTTCGAGATATGGAATGAGGGCACCTGGAACGAGCGGCGCGCGGCATGGCTGGCCGAGGGCGCCGAGGAAGAGGCGCCGCTGCCGGCGGAGCTGGAGTCGCTGTCGCTGTGACGGGCGCTGATCGCCGTGACGGGGCAGACCCATCGGCCGGTGCTGCTCGCCGAGGCGCTCGAAGGGCTGGGCGTCCGGCCCGCTGGGGTGTACGTGGACGGCACCTACGGTCGCGGTGGCCATGCACAGGCGATCCTTGCGCGGCTCGGTCCGCAAGGCAGGCTCATCGTGTTGGATCGGGATCCGCAGGCCGTCGACGCGGCGCGCGCGCGCTTGGGTAGCGACGCGCGCGTCAGTATCGAGCACGCCTCGTTCGCGCGGCTCGAGGCGGTGGCCGAGCGCCTCGGCGTCAGCGGTCGGGTGGCGGGTGTGCTGCTCGACCTCGGCGTCTCTTCACCGCAGCTCGACAATCCGGACCGAGGCTTCAGCTTCGCTCACGAGGGCCCGCTCGACATGCGCATGGACCCCACTTCCGGGCTCAGAGCCGCCGACTGGCTGGCGGGCGCGCGCGAGGAGGAGATCGCGCGCGTGCTGCGCGATTATGGCGAGGAGCGCTATGCCCGGCGCATCGCCCGAGCCCTGGTGGCCGCCCGCAGGCGCGCCCCCGTGCGCTCGACCGGTGAGCTCGCCCGTCTCGTCACTGAGGCGGTGCCGCGCCGAGAGCGCCACAAGCACCCGGCCACGCGCACGTTTCAGGCGCTGCGCATCGTCGTCAACGATGAGCTCGAGACCTTGCGGGCTGGCCTGGCCCAGGCGGTGGAGATCCTGGCTGCCGGGGGGCGTCTGGTGGTGATCAGCTTCCATTCGCTTGAGGATCGGATCGTCAAGCGCTTCATCAGGGAGGAGGCGCGCGGCCCCGCGCCGCCGCCCGGCCTGCCCGTTACCGGGGAACCCGGGCGCGGTCGGCTGCGCCCGCTCGGGCGCGCCGTGCGCCCGAGCGCGGAGGAGGCCGCGAGCAATCCCCGCGCACGCAGCGCCGTGCTGCGTGTCGCGGAGCGCGTCGCATGAACGGCGCGCGCTGGTTACTGCTGGCGCTGGCGCTGGGGGTCTTCGCTTCCAGCCTCGGCCTGGTGTACACGCGCCATCAGAGCCGCGCGTTGTTCGTGGAGCTGCAGGATCTGCAGGCCGCGCGCGATCGGCTCGAGGTCGAGTGGGGGCAGCTGCAGCTCGAGCAGAGCACCTGGGGCACGCACGGGCGCGTGGAGCGACTCGCGCGCGAGCGGCTCGGCATGGAGGCCCCCTCGCCGGAACGCGTGGTGATCGTACGCCCATGAGAGCAAAGTCACCGCAAGCCGCAGGCCGCCGGGCGCGCCGGACGCTGGTGCTGGGCACCTTCGGCGCGGCGGCCGCCGTATTGCTCGCGCGCGCCGTCGACCTGCAGGTGCTCGATCACGCCTTTCTCCAGCACCAGGGCGATGCCCGTTACCTGCGCGTGGTCACCGTCCCCGCGCACCGCGGCATGATCACGGACCGCCATGGGGAGCCGCTTGCCGTGAGCACGCCGGTGGACTCGGTGTGGGCCAATCCCGGCGAGGTGCTGGCGCATCCCGAGGCGCCTGCGCGGCTGGCACGGTTGCTGGGTCTGCGAGTCGAGGCGTTACGCTCCAAGCTCGCCGCTCGGGCCGAGCGCGAGTTCGTCTACCTCAAGCGTCACGTCACCCCGGCGGTCTCGCGCGCGGTCGAGGAGGCGGGGCTGCCCGGAGTGGCGCTGCAACGCGAGTATCACCGTTACTACCCCACCGGCGAGGTGAGCGCTCACGTGGTCGGGTTCACCAACATCGACGACGCGGGCCAGGAAGGCCTCGAGCTGGCCTTCGAGGAGTGGCTGCGCGGCCGGCCCGGGAGCAAGCGGGTGATCAAGGACCGTCTGGGACGTAGCGTCGAAGACGTCGAGCGCATCGAGGAGGCCCGCCCGGGCCGCGACCTGGCGCTCAGCCTCGATCGCCGCGTCCAGTACCTTGCCTACCGGGAGCTCAAGGCGGCGGTGCTCAAGCACCGTGCCCGTGCCGGCTCGGCCGTGGTGCTCGATGTGCGCACGGGCGAGGTGCTGGCGATGGTCAATCAGCCCTCGTTCAACCCCAACAATCGCGACAGCCTCGAAGGCGGGCGCTACCGCAACCGCGCCGTCACGGACGTGTTCGAGCCGGGTTCCGCGATCAAGCCGTTCACGATCGCGGCGGCGCTCGCCAGCGGTCGCTACTCGGCGCACACCCCCGTGGACACCAGTCCCGGCCTGCTGCGCGTCGGCCACGACACCGTGCGTGATATCCGCGACTACGGGCGCATCGACGTGGCGACCGTGATTCAGAAGTCGAGCAATGTGGGCGCGGCCAAGATCGCGCTGCAGTTGCCTGCGGAGCAGGTGTGGTCGGTGTTCNNTGCCCCACTTCCGCCGGTGGCACCCCATCGAGCGGGCGACGATGGCCTTCGGATACGGGCTCTCCGTGACTCCGCTGCGGCTCGTTCAGTCCTACGCCGCGCTGGCCGACGGCCGCCTGCGACCGGTGACCTTTCGTCGGCGTGCCGAGCCGGAGGAGGGTGAACGGGTTCTGAGCGCCCGCGTGGCCGGGGAGGTAAGGTCCATGCTCGAGGGCGTCGTGGGACCGGGCGGCACCGGCCGCCGCGCCCGCGTGCCCGGTTATCGGGTGGCCGGCAAGACGGGGACGGTGCACAAGCCGGCCCCCGGCGGCTACGCGCAGGACCGCTACACGGCGATCTTCGCCGGTCTGGCGCCGGCCAGCCGCCCGCGGCTGGCCATGGTCGTGGTGATCGACGAGCCTCGGAGCGAGCAGTATTACGGCGGGCAGGTGGCCGCCCCGGTGTTCGCCCGGGTGATGTCGGGCGCGATGCGCCTGCTCGATATCGCGCCGGACGAGCCGTCCGGCATGCGGCCGCGGCTCGCCGCCCGAGCGGGAGGGCCGACATGATGGCCCAGCCGCGCACGTCCGGGCAGCGACTGGCCGAGTTGCTGGGCGGGCTCGCCACGATCGCGCCCGCGCAGGACCGCGCCGTCGAGGGTCTGGCCCTGGACAGCCGCCAGACGCGGCCGGGCGACCTGTTCTTCGCTTGCGCCGGGCGTCGCACGCACGGGCTGAGCTATCTCGACCAAGCGCTCGCGGCCGGGGCCGTGGCCGTCGCTTGGGAGCCGCCGGCGCAGGCGGAGGCATCCCACGCCCTGAGCGCGGCGCCCCCGGGCACGCCCCTCATCCGGATAGAAGGCTTGAGTCACAAGATCGGCGTCATCGCCGATCGTTTTTATGGGCGCCCCTCGGCGGCCCTGCGCGTGATCGGGGTCACCGGCACCGACGGCAAGACCTCGTGCGCGCATTACCTCGCGCAGGCGCTCGACGACCCGGAAAACCGCTGCGGGCTGCTGGGCACGCTCGGCTACGGCCTGCTGGAGGCGCTGGCGCCGGGTCTGCACACCACGCCGGACGCGATCACGGTCCACCGAACGCTCGCCGCGCTGCGCGACCAGGGGGCGCATCGGGCGGTCATGGAGGTCTCCTCCCACGCCCTGGATCAAGGCCGGGTGGAGGGGGTACGCTTCGACGTCGCGCTGCTCACCAACCTGACTCGCGACCACCTCGACTATCACGCCGATCTCGCGGCCTACGCCCAGGCCAAGCGTCGCCTCTTCGAGCGCGAGGGACTGCGAGCGGCGGTGGTCAACGCCGACGATGCGCTGGGGCGCGAGCTGCTCGAGCAGGCGCGCCCCGGCGCGCGGGTGGTGGGCTACGGCCTGGAGGCGACCGGCGCGGCCGTGCGGGGGCGCGCCCTGGCGTTGACGCCGCGCGGTCTGCGGCTCGAGGTCGAGAGCGCTCGCGGCGCGGGGGCGGTCGAGAGCCCGCTCCTCGGGCGCTTCAATGCCTATAACGTGCTCGCCACCCTCGCGGTGCTGCTCGAGAGCGAGGTAACCTTCGCCGACGCCGTGCAGCGGCTGCGCCGCCTGCGACCGCCCCCCGGTCGGATGGAGCGCTTCGGCGGCGAGGGCGGCCGGCCGCTGGTGGTGGTTGACTACGCGCATACGCCCGGGGCCCTCGAGCAGGCGCTGCTCGCGCTGCGCGAGCACTGGGGGGGGTGGCTCACCTGCGTGTTCGGCTGCGGGGGGGAGCGCGACGCGGGCAAGCGCCCGCTGATGGGTGCGGTCGCCGAGCGGCTGGCCGATCGGGTGATCGTCACCGACGACAACCCCCGCGACGAGGATCCGGCGGCGATCACCGCGGGGATCCTCGCGGGCATGCAGGGCTCGGGCCCGCTCGCGGTGGAGCACGACCGCGCGCGGGCCATCGCGATGGCCGTGGGCGAGGCCGGTGCCGCGGACGTCGTGCTGGTGGCCGGCAAGGGCCACGAGGACCATCAGGATAGCGGCGCCCGGCGCGTGCCCTTCAGCGACCCGGCGCAGGTGCGCCGGGCGCTCGGGGACGAGGTGCCGTCATGAAGTTCCGTTTGAGCGAGGCGGCGCCGGCCCTCGGGGCCGAGCGGGTGGGACCCGACGTCACGGTCAGCGGCGTGGCCACCGATAGCCGGGGGCTGGCCCCGGGCGCGCTGTTCGTCGCGCTCGAGGGGGAGCGCTTCGATGGCCACGCGTTCCTCGAGCAGGCGCGCGCGGCGGGCGCGAGCGCCGCCCTCGTGCGCCGTGGTGCCCAGACGACGCTGCCACGACTGGAGGTCGCCGACACCCGGCGTGCCCTCGGTGCGTTGGGGGCGTGGTGGCGCGAGCGGCTGGCCCTGCCGGTGCTTGCGGTCACCGGCAGCAACGGTAAGACGACGGTCAAGCAGATGCTCGGCGCGGCGCTCGGGCAGGCGGGCCCCGTGCTGGTCACCGAGGGCAACCTGAACAACGACATCGGGGTGCCGTTGACCCTGCTGCGGCTGACCTCGCGGCACCGCTTCGCGGTGATCGAGCTGGGCGCCAATCACCCCGGCGAGATCGCTTATCTCGCGGGGCTGGCCCGTCCGCGGGTGGGGGTGGTCACCAATGCGGCCCCCGCGCACCTCGAGGGGTTCGGCGATGTGGCCGGCGTCGCCCGCGCCAAGGGCGAGCTCTTCGAGGCCCTTCCCGAGGACGGCGTCGCCGTGATCAATGCCGACGACCCCTACGCCGATCTGTGGCGGCGACGCGCGGGCCGGTGCCGGCAGTTGAGCTTCGGGCTGCAGGCCCCGGCCGATGTCACCGCTCGCTGGGAGCCGGTCTCGGGCGGCACCCGGCTGGAGGTGCGCACGCCGGCCGGGGCGACCACGGTCCGGCTGCCGCTGGCCGGACAGCATAACGTGATGAACGCGCTCGCCGCCGCGGCCGGGACGTTGGCGCTGGGCCTGGAGCTCGGTGCCGTGCGCGAGGGCCTGGAGCGCGCCGCCCACGTGAGCGGACGGCTGCAGCCGCGCCGAGCGCGGTGCGGCGCGCGAATCCTGGACGATACCTATAACGCCAACCCCGCCTCGCTGGCCGCCGCGCTCGAGGTGCTCGCCGCGGGCAGCGGCGAGCGCTGGCTGGTGCTCGGCGACATGGGCGAGCTCGGCGCCGACGCCGAGACCCTTCACCGCGAGGCCGGCCGGGCCGCCCGCGCCGCGGGCGTCAGCCGGCTGTTCGCGCTCGGCCCGCTGGCCGCCGCCGCGTCGGAGGCGTTCGGCTCCGGGGCACGGCACTACACGGACGCCGCCGCGTTGGCGGCCGACGTCCACGGGGGCCTGCACCCCGAGGTGCGTGTGCTCGTCAAGGGCTCGCGCAGCATGCACATGGAGCGGGTGGTGGAGGCGCTGCTCGACGGCGCGCCCGCCGCCACGAAGGAGGCTTAACCATGCTGCTCGAGCTCGCCGAGTACCTGCAGCAGTACCACAGCGGTTTCAACGTATTCCAGTACTTGACCCTGCGCGCCATCCTCGGCGTGCTGACCGCGCTGGCGATCTCGTTCGTCGTCGGGCCGGTGATGATCCGTCGCCTGACGCTCTACCAGATCGGGCAGAACATCCGCAGCGAGGGCCCGGAGACGCACCTCTCCAAGGCAGGCACGCCCACGATGGGAGGCGCGCTGATTCTCGTCGCGGTCGCCGTCAGCAGCCTGCTGTGGGCGGACCTCGCCAACCGCTATGTATGGGTCGTGCTCGGCGTCACGCTGGCCTTCGGCCTGATCGGGGGCGTCGATGACTACCGCAAGCTCGTGCGCCGCGAAAGCAGGGGGCTGTCGGCTCGCCACAAGTACTTGCTGCAATCCGCGGTGGCGATCGCGGTGGCGGTCTATCTCTACACGCACGCCGAGGTCGCGATCGAGACTCAGCTTATCGTGCCGTTCTTCAAGGAGATCGCCCTGGATCTCGGCTGGTTCTATGTCGTGCTCGTCTACTTCGTGGTGGTCGGGGCGAGCAACGCGGTCAACCTCACCGACGGTCTCGACGGGTTGGCGATCATGCCGGCGGTGCTGGTCGCCGGCGCCCTGGGGGTGTTCGCCTACGCCACCGGTCACGCCAAGTTCGCCCCTTACCTCGGGATCCCGCACGTGCCCGGCGTCGGCGAGACCGTGGTCGTCTGCGGCGCGTTGGTCGGTGCCGGGCTGGGTTTCCTGTGGTTCAACGCCTATCCGGCGCAAGTGTTCATGGGTGACGTCGGGGCGCTCGCGCTCGGCGCGGCGCTGGGCATGCTCGCGGTGCTCGTGCGCCAGGAACTGGTGCTCGTGGTCATGGGCGGGGTGTTCGTGATGGAGACCGTCTCTGTGATGCTGCAGGTGGTGTCGTTCAAGCTCACCGGACGAAGAATCTTCCGTATGGCGCCGTTGCATCACCATTTCGAGCTCAAGGGCTGGCCCGAGCCGCGGGTCAGCGTTCGATTCTGGATCATCAGCGTGATTCTCGTGCTGATCGGGCTGGCGACCTTGAAGATCCGGTGAGCATGACCGTGAGCGGACCGATGGCGGCATTTGATCAACGGGCGGGCGAGACGCTCGTCGGACGGCGCGTCCTGGTCGTGGGGCTGGGGCGCACCGGCCTGTCGTGCGCGCGCTTTCTGGCGCGGCGCGGGGCCGAGGTCGCGGTCACCGACAGTCGCCGGGACCCGCCGGCGCTGGCGGACCTGCGTGAGGCGCTCCCCGACGCCGCCCTGTTCCTCGGCGGGTTCGCCCCGGCGGCCTTCGAGCGCGCCGATCTGGTGGTCCTCAGCCCGGGGGTGTCACGCCGGGAGCCGGCGGTGGCGGCGGCCGAGGCCCGCGGGATCCCGCTGATCGGCGACATCGAGCTGTTCGCCCGTGCGGCGTCCGCGCGCGTGGCCGCGGTGACCGGCTCCAACGGCAAGAGCACGGTGACTCGGCTACTGGCGGCGATGGCCGCGCGAGACGGCTGCACGGTGCGGGCCGGCGGCAACCTGGGCCCCCCGGTGCTGGAGCTCCTCGACGCGCCCGTGCCGGACCTCTATGTGCTCGAGCTCTCGAGCTTCCAGCTCGAGACCACCCATTCGTTGCGCCCCGCCGCGGCGGCCGTGCTCAACGTCAGCGCCGACCACATGGATCGTTACCGTGATTTGGCCGAGTACGCCGAGACCAAGCGCCGGGTGCTCCGGGGGGCGGGCGTGGCCGTCCTCAATGCCGACGATCCCGCCACCCGCGCCATGGCGGAGCCCGATCGCCCCGCCCTCTGGTTCACCCTCGGGGAGCCGGGCGCCGAGGCCTTTGGCATCCGCACCCACCAGGGCCGGCCGTGGCTGGCCCGCGGGGAGGCGCTGCTGGCGCCGGCGGGGACGCTCCGCCTGGCCGGGCGGCACAACCACGCCAACGCCCTGGCCGCGCTCGCGCTGGCCCAGGCGCTGGGGCTGGAGCGGGCGCCGGCCGTGGCCGCTCTGCGGGATTTTCGGGGGCTGCCCCACCGCTGCCAATGGGTCGCGGAGCGGGACGGCATTGCCTGGATCGACGATTCCAAGGGCACCAACGTGGGAGCCACCGCGGCGGCGGTCGCGGGCATGGACGGGCCGGTGGTGCTCATCGCCGGCGGCGACGGCAAGGGTGCGGGCTTCACGCCCTTGCGCGCCGCCGTCGAGGCCAAGGCGCGGGCGGTGGTGCTGATCGGGCGTGACGCTCCGCGGATCGAGGCGGCGCTGGAGGGGGCCGTGCCGACGGTTTACGCGGCCGACATGCAGGCGGCGGTCGATCGGGCGCGCGAGCTGGCGCGTCCCGGCGATCGTGTCCTGCTGTCGCCGGCGTGCGCGAGCTTCGATATGTTCCGCGACTACGAGGCGCGCGGCGAGGCGTTCGTGGCGGCGGTCCGGAGGGCGCTCGGATGAGCGCCGCGGCGGTTCGCATCGGAGGCCGGCGCGCCGCGGCGCCGTGGGACCCCGGCCTGCTCGCCGCCACGCTTACGCTGCTCGCGCTGGGGCTGGTGATGGTGGGCTCGGCCTCGGTGGGTATCGCCGATCGAGAGCTCGGCGCGCCGCTTTACTATTTCAAGCGCCAGGCCCTGCATCTGGTGCTCGCGGTGGCCGCCGCCGGGCTGGTGCTGCAGGTTCCGTTGGCTTACTGGCGGCGGGCCGGTTTCGCCGCGCTGGTGCTCGCCGCGGCGCTGCTCGTGCTGGTGCTGGTGCCCGGGATCGGCAAGGAAGTCAACGGCAGCCAGCGGTGGCTGAGCCTCGGGCCTCTGAATCTGCAGGTCTCGGAGCCGGCCCGGCTGCTGGTGCTGATTTATCTCGCCGGCTACCTGGTGCGTCGCGACGAGGAGGTGCACACCCGCGCCACGGGTCTTCTAAAGCCCATGGCCGTCGTGGGCGTGCTGTGCGCCCTGCTGCTCGCCGAGCCGGATTTCGGCGCGGCCGTGGTGCTGGTGGTGACGGTGCTGGGGATGATGTTCCTGGCCGGTGTCGGCCTGGGGCGCTTCGCGGTGCTGATGGCCGGGGTGGCGGGGTCGCTCGCGACGGTCGCCCTGGCTTCGCCCTATCGGCTCGAGCGGCTGACGAGCTTTCTCAACCCGTGGGCGGACCCCTTCGATCAGGGCTTCCAGCTCACCCAGTCGCTGATCGCGATCGGTCGGGGCGAATGGCTCGGGGTCGGGCTGGGGGCGAGCATACAGAAGCTGTTCTACCTCCCCGAGGCTCACACCGATTTCCTGTTCGCCGTGCTGGCCGAGGAGCTCGGGCTGCTGGGTGCCGCGCTGGTCATCGGTCTATACCTCTATCTGGTGTGGCGCACGTTCGTCATCGCCGGTCGAGCCGAGCGCGCCGGCGAGCGTTTCGGCGCGTTCCTCGCCTACGGGGTCGGGATGTGGGTGGGTCTCCAGGCCTTCATCAACATCGGCGTCAACATGGGCGTGCTGCCCACCAAGGGCCTGACGCTGCCGCTGATGAGCTACGGCGGCAGCAGCCTGCTGGTGACGTGTGCGGCCGTCGCGCTGGTGCTGCGGGTGGGCGGCGAGACACGCCACCGAGAGCCCGTGGGCGCGCGCCGCCCGACAGCGGCGGGGAGGGCGAGATGAGCGAGGTTCACGCCCCTGTCGCACCGGGGCCGGTGATGATCCTGGCGGGAGGCACCGGGGGCCACGTGTTCCCGGCGCTCGCGGTCGCCGAGCGCCTGCGCGACTGGAACGTGCCCGTGGTCTGGATGGGCACGCGCAGGGGCCTGGAGGCGCGCGTGGTGCCGTCCAGCGGCATCCCGATGGAATGGATCGCTATTTCGGGGCTGCGCCGCAAAGGCGGGCTGGCCTGGCTCGCCGCGCCCTTGCGCCTGGGATGGGCGTGCCTGCAGGCGGGGCGGCGCCTTCGGGCCCGGCGGCCGGCGGCGGTGCTCGGCATGGGCGGATTCGTGACGGGGCCCGGCGGCTTGATGGCCGCCGTGATGCGCCGGCCGCTCGTGGTTCACGAGCAGAACGCCGTCGTCGGCTTGACCAATCGCTGGCTTGCCCGGATAGCGGACCGGGTGCTCGAGGCGTTCCCTGGGAGCTTCGGCTCCGGGGCCCGCGCTCAGGTGACCGGCAACCCCGTGCGCCGGGCGATCGCCGAGACCGACTCGCCCCACGAGCGCCTCGCCGGCCGCCGCGGGCCGGTAAGGATGCTGGTGCTCGGCGGAAGCCAGGGCGCGCGGGCGCTCAACGAGGTGCTGCCACCGGCGGTGGCGCTGCTGGAAGGGGAGCGACGTCCCCGGATTTGGCACCAGAGCGGGATCACCGGGCTGGAGCCGGTCCGCGAGGCCTACGCCGCTGCCGGCGTGGAGGCCCGGGTCGAGGCGTTCATAGAGGATATGGCCGAGGCCTATGCATGGGCCGACCTCGTCGTCGCGCGGGCCGGCGCGCTGACCGTGGCCGAGCTGGCCGCCGTCGGCGTCGCCTCCATTCTGGTGCCCTATCCCTACGCGGTGGACAACCACCAGACCGGCAACGCCCGGTACCTCAGCCGGGCGGGGGCGGCGCTGCTGCTGCCCCAGCCGGCGCTCACGCCCCGGCGCCTGGCCGCTGCGTTGGCCGGCCTGAGCGCACAAGGGGAGACCTTGCTCGCCATGGCCGAGGCCGCCCGCGGCCGGGCGTGGCCCGATGCCGCCGAGCGCGTGGCGCGCGCCTGTCTCGAGGCGGCGGGCGCCGCGTGGCCGCCACCCCTGCGCAGCCGAGAGGAGGGGCGTGGATGAGCGCGGCAGGGGTGCGGCACGACACCGGGGCCATGACCGAGCCGATGCGGCGGATTCGCCACGTGCACATGGTCGGCATCGGCGGCGCCGGCATGGGCGGTATCGCCGAGGTGCTGCTCAACCTCGGGTTCGCCGTCACCGGGTCCGACCTGCGCCCGAACGCCGTGACGCAGAGGCTCGAGGGGCTCGGCGCCCGCGTCGTCTTCGGCCACCAGGCCACGAACGTCGAGTGCTGTGACGTGGTGGTGACCTCGAGCGCCGTGGCGGCGGACAACCCCGAGGTGCGGGCCGCGCACGCCGCGCGCATCGCCGTGGTCCCCCGCGCGGAGATGCTCGCCGAGCTGATGCGCTTCCGCTACGGTATCGCCGTCGCCGGCACGCACGGCAAGACCACGACCACCAGCCTGATCGCCAGCCTGCTCGCCGAGGGCGGTCTCGATCCCACCTTCGTGATCGGCGGGCGGCTGAACAGCGCGGGCAGCAACGCGCGGCTCGGGGCCAGCCGCTACCTGGTCGCCGAGGCCGACGAGAGCGACGCCTCGTTCCTCTACCTGCAGCCGGTGATGGCGGTGGTCACCAACATCGACGCCGACCATCTCCCGGCCTACGAAGGGGACTTCGCGCGCCTCTCGCGCACCTTCGTCGAGTTCCTCCACCATCTGCCGTTCTACGGCCTGGCCGTGCTGTGCACCGACGATCCGGGCGTGCGCGACGTCCTCGAGGCGGTGACGCGGCCGGTGGTCACCTACGGCACCGGTCCGGAGGCGGATCTGCGCGCCGAAGCGATCGCGCAGCACGGCGGGCGCATGCGCTTCACCGTCCGCCGCCCCGCGCCGGCCGGGACGCTGACGGTGGAGCTGAATCTGCCGGGCCGCCACAACGTGCTCAACGCCGTGGCGGCGATCGCGGTCGCCCAGGAGCTCGGAGTCGAGGACGCGGCGATCCAACGGGGGTTGGCCCGCTTCGAAGGCATCGGGCGCCGGGCCCACGTCTACGGCGAGATACGCGCGGCCGCCGGCCGGGTGCTCCTCGTGGACGATTACGGCCACCATCCGCGCGAGATCGCGGCGACCCTGCAGGCGCTGCGCGAGGGCTGGCCGGGTCGGCGCCTCGTGGTCGCATTTCAGCCCCATCGCTTCACGCGCACGCGGGATCTGTTCGAAGACTTCGCCGAGGTGCTCTCCGGTGCCGATGCGCTGGTGGTCGGCGAGGTGTACGCCGCCGGCGAGGCCGCTATCCCCGGCGCCGACGGACGCGCCCTGTGCCGGGCCATCCGGGCGCGGGGCCGCGTCGACCCGGTGTTCGTGCCCGAGGTGACCGGGTTGCCCGATGCCCTCAGGGATCTCCTGCGCGGCGGCGACCTGCTCGTCACGCTGGGGGCGGGCGACATCGGCCAGGTGGCCGCCGAGCTGCCACGGATGCTGGCGGCCCGGGAGGCGGGCACGTGAGGCCGGCGCGCGGCCTGCGCATGGGCTGCGGCGAGGCGCTGCGCAGCCCGTGGGGGCCGGGGCTCGAGGCCAGGCGGGCCCGGGACCAGGCCAAGGCGCGCCGGGAAAGACGGCCGCCGCGCAACAGGAGGTAGAGAGACGATTGGCCGCGACGGGACGACAGAGCGAGCTGCGGGGCGAGCTGCGCCGGGACGAGCCCATGGCGCGCCACACGACCTGGCGGGTCGGCGGGCCGGCGCGCGTGCTCTACTGCCCCGCCGACCTTCGAGACCTCGCCGCGTTCCTCGGTAGGCTGGCCGCCGATGAGCCGCTGCTGTGGCTCGGGCTCGGGAGCAACCTCCTCGTGCGTGACGGCGGCTTCAGGGGCAGGGTGGTGGCGACGCGCTTCGGGCTCGGGGCGCTGGCGCGGGCCGATGAGGTTGCGGTGCGCGCGGAGGCCGGAGTGGCCTGCGCCAAGGTCGCGCGCTTCTGCGCGGACGCGGGCCTGCGCGGGGCGGAGTTCCTTGCCGGCATCCCCGGCACCATGGGCGGCGCGCTGGCGATGAACGCCGGCGCCTTCGGCGGCGAGACCTGGGCGCGGGTGGCGGGCGTGGAGACGATCGACCGGCACGGGCGCATCCGCAGCCGCGCCCCGAGCGAGTACCGGGTCGGTTACCGCTCGGTCGAGGGCCCCGCGGGCGAGTGGTTCGTGGCGGCGCACCTGCGGCTCGAGCCCGGCGACCGCGGGGGCGGGCGCGCGCGGATCAAGGGCCTGCTCGAGCGGCGCGGCGAGACGCAACCGACGGGGGTGCCGAGCTGCGGCTCGGTCTTCCGCAACCCGCCGGGCGATCACGCGGCCCGGCTGATCGAGGCCGCCGGGATGAAGGGGGCCTGCCGCGGCGGCGCGTGCGTGTCGCAGATGCACGCCAACTTCATCGTCAACCGCGGCACCGCGACCGCGGGCGACATCGAGGCGCTCATCGAGGAAGTCGCCGAGCGCGTCGCGCGGGTGCACGGCGTGAGCCTCGAGCGCGAGGTCCACATCGTCGGAGATCACTTGTGACGTTTGGTTGGGAACGCAAAGGACGCAAAGGCGCAAAGGGCGCAAAGCTTTTATCTGTTAGAAGCAGCGGCTCCGTGTCGCGGGCGCGAAAGCCCCACGCCGTGGTTCGACCGTCGTCGCTCATGACAATGGTCGTCTTTGCGTTCTCTGCGCCTTTGCGCCCTTTGCGTTTTCTACCGGCGTGCGGAGGTGCCGCCGAATGAACCGACGCGTCACGGATCCGGCCGAGTTCGGCAAAGTCGCGGTGCTGATGGGCGGCTGGTCGGCCGAGCGCACGATCTCGCTCAAGACGGGGGCGGCGGTGCTCGAGGCGCTGCGCCGTCGCGGGGTGGCCGCCGAGGGTCTCGACGCCGGCGCCGACGTGCTCACGCGCCTGCTCGAGGGCGGCTACGATCGCGCGTTCATCGCTCTCCACGGGCGCGGCGGCGAGGACGGCTGCATCCAGGGGGCCCTGGGGATCGTCGGTGTCCCGTACACCGGCAGCGGCGTGGTCGGCTCGGCGATCGGCATGGACAAGCTGCGCACCAAGCGGTTATGGCAGGGGGCGGGGGTCCCGACGCCGGCGTTCGCCGCGCCGACGGCCGTCGAGGAGCTCGACGGGATCGTCCAGGCGCTCGGCCTGCCGCTCATGGTCAAGCCCGCCAACGAGGGCTCGAGCATCGGCATGACCAAGGTCATGACGGCCGCCGAGCTCGAGCCCGCCTGGCGCGCCGCGCGCGCCTACGACGCCGACGTGCTCGTCGAGCGTTGGATCGGCGGCGGGGAGTACACCGCCGCGGTGCTGGGGAACGATGTCTTGCCGATGATCCGGCTGGAGACCCCGCGCGCCTTCTACGACTACGCCGCGAAGTACGAGGCCGATACCACCCGCTACCACTGTCCGGCCGGGCTGGCGGCGGAGGTCGAGACGAGCCTCGCGGGCCTCGCGCGGGCGGCCTTCGATGCGATCGGGGCATCGGGCTGGGGGCGGGTGGACTTCCTGCTCGATGAGGCCGGCGAGCCGTGGCTCATCGAGGTCAACACCGTCCCCGGGCTCACCGATCACAGCCTGGTGCCGATGGCGGCGCGCGCCGCGGGCATCGATTTCGACGAGCTCGCGTGGCGAATCCTGGAGACCAGCCTGGCGCACACGCCCGCGGCGGCCACGCCGGGGGCGCGAGCGGGTGGGGGCTGAGCGATGGCCCGCGGGCGCGCACAGGGCAGGCGCAAGGAACCCCGCACGGCGCGGCGACGGCGCGTGCCGCCCGCAGCCCTCGGCGCCCTGGCGCTCGCCGGTCTCGCCGCGCTGGGCGCGGCCGGCGCGCGCGGGCTGCTCGATCCCGAGACGTGGCCCGTGCGCAGGGTGCAGATCGAGGGTGAGTTTCGCTATCTCTCGCGTGCGGCGCTGGAAGAGGCCGTGGCGCCTCACGTCACCGGCGGCTTCTTCACAGTCGACGTCGCGCGCGTGCGTGCCGCGGCCGAAGGGCTGGCGTGGGTCGAGCGCGCCGCCGTGCGCCGGGTCTGGCCGGACCGGCTCACGCTCACCGTGGTCGAGCGTGAGCCGCTCGCGCGCTGGGGCGAGGCCGACGTGATCAGCCGACGGGGCGAGACGTTTCGTCCGTCCGCGGCGAGCATCCCCGAGGGCTTGCCGGTGCTCGAGGGACCGCCCGGGCGGGCGCAGGCGCTGGCGGCGCGCTACCGCGAGCTCGAGCGCGCGCTCGCGCCCACGGGGCTCGGCGTGCGGCGGCTCGCCCAGGACGCGCGCCGCAGCCTGCGGCTCGAGCTGTCGAACGGCATCGAGCTGCGGCTCGGCGGGAAGGCCGTGCAGGCGCGGCTGGCGCGGTTCGTGCGCAGCTACGCGCCGGCGCTCGCGCGGCGGGCCGAGGGCATTCGTTACGTGGATCTGCGCTACACGAACGGCTTCGCCGTCGGCTGGGCCGCGGGGTCCGCACCGCAAGCGCCGGGAAGGGGCTGAACCGCATGGCGAAGAAGTCCGAGAAGAACCTGATCGTCGGCCTGGACATCGGCACGTCCAAGGTCGTCGCGATCGTCGGCGAGATCACGCCCGAGGGGCAGATCGAGGTCATCGGCATCGGCTCCCACCCCTCGCGCGGCCTCAAGAAGGGCGTCGTCGTCAACATCGAATCGACGGTGCAGTCGATCCAGCGCGCGGTCGAGGAGGCCGAGCTCATGGCGGGTTGCCAGATCCACTCGGTCTACGCGGGGATCGCCGGCAGCCACATCCGCAGCCTGAACTCCCACGGTATCGTCGCCATCCGCGACAAGGAAGTGATCCCGGGCGATGTCGAGCGGGTGATCGACGCGGCGCGCGCCGTGGCGATCCCGGCCGACCAGAAGATCCTCCACATCCTCCCGCAGGAATTCGTGATCGACAGCCAGGAGGGCATTCGCGAGCCGGTGGGCATGTCCGGTGTCCGGCTCGAAGCCAAGGTGCACATGGTCACCGGGGCGGTGAGCGCCGCGCAGAACATCGTCAAATGCGTGCGTCGTTGCGGGCTGGAGGTCGACGACATCATCCTCGAGCAGCTCGCCTCGAGCTACACGGTGCTCACCGACGACGAGAAGGAGCTCGGCGTGTGCCTGATCGACGTCGGCGGCGGCACCACCGACATCGCGGTCTTCACGGAGGGATCGATCCGCCACACGGCCGTGATCCCGATCGCCGGTGATCAGGTCACCAACGACATCGCGGTGGCCTTGCGCACGCCCACCCAGCACGCCGAGGAGATCAAGATCAAGTACGCCTGCGCGCTGCGCCAGCTGGCCAACCCGGACGAGACCATCGAGGTGCCGAGCGTCGGCGACCGCCCGCCGCGGCGTTTGGCCCGCCAGACATTGGCCGAGGTCGTCGAGCCGCGGTACGAGGAGCTGCTCGGCTTGGTGCAGGCCGAGCTGCGGCGCAGCGGCTTCGAGGATCTCATCGCCGCCGGCATCGTGCTCACCGGCGGCAGCGCGAAGATGGAGGGTGTGATCGAGCTCGCGGAGGAGGTGTTCCATATGCCCGTGCGCCTGGGGACGCCGCAATACGTCAGCGGTCTCTCGGACGTAATCCGCAATCCGGTCTACGCGACCGGAGCCGGGCTGCTGTTGTTCGGACAGCAGAATCGTGCTGCGCGCACGTCGCACGCTCCTCTCGGCCGCGGGCTGCGAGGTGTCATGGAGCGGATGCGCAGTTGGTTTCAGGGTAGCTTCTAGACGCGACGAGGAAAGGAGGAGGGGAATGGGTCCGATGGATCGCATGGGGCAAACGCGAACAAGTCGAGCCGTGAAAAACCGGGCTCATCAACAGGAGGCATCGTTATGTTCGAGCTGATGGACTCCTACAGCCAGAACGCCGTCATCAAGGTGATCGGCGTAGGCGGGGGCGGGGGCAACGCCGTCACCCACATGGTGGAGGCCAACATCGAAGGCGTGGATTTCATCTGCGCCAACACCGACGCGCAGGCCTTGAAGACCACCAAGGCGAAGACGACGCTGCAGATCGGGTGCAACATCACCAAGGGATTGGGCGCCGGGGCGAATCCGGAGATCGGCCGTCAGGCCGCGCTCGAGGACCGCGACCGCATCGAGGAGGTGATCGAGGGTGCGGACATGCTGTTCATCACCTCCGGGATGGGCGGGGGCACCGGCACGGGCGCGGCCCCGGTGGTCGCCCAGGTCGCCAAGGAGCACGGCATCCTCACCGTCGCGGTGGTGACCAAGCCGTTCCCCTTCGAGGGCGGCAAGCGCATGGATGTCGCCGACACGGGGATCCGCGAGCTCGCCGCGACGGTGGATTCGTTGATCACCATCCCCAACGAGAAGCTGCTCACCGTGCTCGGCAAGAGCATGAGCCTTCTCGACGCCTTCAAGTCGGCCAACAACGTGTTGCTCGGGGCCGTGCAGGGCATCGCCGAGCTCATCACCCGGCCCGGCCTGATCAACGTCGACTTCGCCGACGTGCGCACCGTCATGTCGGAGATGGGCATGGCGATGATGGGCTCGGGGTCGGCGAGCGGTGAGTCCCGCGCCCGCGAGGCGGCCGAGGCCGCGGCGGCAAGCCCGCTGCTCGAGGACGTCAATCTCGCCGGCGCCAAGGGTATCCTGGTGAACGTCACGGCCGGGATGGACCTGGCCATCGGCGAGTTCGACGAGGTCGGTCATACCGTCAAGGAGTTCGCATCCGAGGACGCCACGGTCGTGGTCGGCACCGTGATCGATCCGGAGATGCGTGACGAGCTGCGGGTGACGGTCGTGGCCACGGGGCTCGGCCGCGGGCTCGCGCAGGAAGAGAGTCGCGTGCGCTTGGTGAGCCGCAAGGCCAGCGGCGAGGTCGACTACGGGCAGCTCGACCGCCCCACCGTCATGCGCAAGCAGGCCGCGGGCGATCGCCACGGCGGTCAGGGTGACGACGATCTCGAGTACCTGGACATCCCCGCGTTCCTGAGGCGACAGGCCGATTGAGCGCCGGGGACGGCGCGCGGCTCGGGAGTCGCGGGCCGGGGGCGGAGCCCGACCGGTGAACTTTCGCCGGATCAGAGAGTTGTGGACAACTTGTGACCGTGTTAACGTTGCGGGCGTTTTTTGTATGGAAAGATCGCCTTCGATAGCTCTTCGAGAAAGCTCGCCGTGGCGCGGGCTCGGGGCCGAGCGGGGGCGAGCGCCCGGGAGCAGGGCATTTGCCCTGCCAGGTCTCGGGTATGGCCTGAATCTTGCAACAGCAACGGCCCAGGACCGGCCAACGCGCCTGGCTTCGGCGCGGGCCCATAAAAACAGGATCCAATGCGCGCATGATTCGCCAGAGAACGCTGAAGAACAGCATCCGTGCCACCGGCGTAGGTCTGCATACCGGCGAGAAGGTCTTCCTGACGCTCCGCCCGGCCCCCCCCGATAACGGCATCGTCTTCCGGCGCATCGATCTCGACCCTCCGGTGGAGATCAAGGCCAACCCCGAGAATGTGGGGGACACACGGCTCTCGACCTCCCTGGCGCGGGGTCGGGCGCGGATCTCCACGGTCGAGCACCTGCTCTCGGCGCTGGCCGGGCTGGGCATCGACAACGTCTACGTCGACGTCAGCGCCCCCGAGGTGCCGATCATGGACGGCAGCGCGGGCCCGTTCGTGTTCCTGCTCCAGTCGGCCGGCATCGAGGAGCAGGAGGCCCCCAAGAGGTTCATCCGCATCAAGCGCGCCGTGACGGTGCGCGACGGCGACAAATGGGCGCGCTTCGAGCCCTTCGAGGGGTTCAAGGTCGCCTTCAGCATCGATTTTGATCATCCGGTCTTTCGGGCGCACACTCAGGGCGCGGAGCTGGACTTCTCGACGACCTCTTTTGTCAAGGAGGTGAGCCGGGCGCGGACCTTCGGCTTCCTGCGCGACATCGAGATGCTGCAGGCGCGCGAGCTGGCGCTCGGCGGCAGCCTGGACAACGCCGTCGTGGTGGACGACTATCGCATCCTCAACGAGGACGGGCTGCGCTACGAGGACGAGTTCGTCAAGCACAAGATTCTCGACGCCATCGGCGATCTTTACCTGCTCGGACACAGCCTGATCGGCGCGTTCTACGGCCACAAATCGGGGCATGCGCTCAACAACCGCCTGCTGCGCGAGCTGCTGGCGAAGACGGCGGCTTGGGAGGAGATCACCTTCGAGGACGGCGAGGCGGCCGCGCCGATCACGTTTCTCCAGCCGGTGCACGGCTGAGCTGAGCGGGTCAATCGCCGCCGGCGCCGCGATGGCGGCGCGCCAGGCGACGCAGGGCGGCGCGCAGCGCCGGGTCCTCCGCGGTGCTCGCCGCCCGCTCGAGATGCGTGGCGGCGGCTGCGCTCAGCGCGCGCCGGCGCGCCGACGGAACGGGTCGCTGATCGAGGGGAGCGATTTGGACACGGAGCGAGCGGACGCCCAGACCGTGACTGCGCCGCAGGTGACCGAGGATGGTCGCGGCGTGGTAGCGCAGCTGGGTCGCCCAGGCCGCCGAGTCGGTGGCCAGCACCAGCCGGTCCCGGCGCAGGTCCGCCACTCGGCAGTGCTCGGCGAGCGGCGGGGGCAACGCGTCGCGCAGGCTGCGCGTGAGCCGGTGCAGGGCCTGGGCGCGGCCCACGGGGGTGTCCCGCGCGCCGCGCTGGAGGAGGGTCTTGAGGCGGACGAAGGGGCGCTCGCTCACCGATCAGGTCCCGGCACTGCCGGATAGACGCTTGCGGAGTCGATAACGATGAACATCATCCTGTTCACACGTTGCCAGGGCAAGCCCGCGACGGTCAGCTTGACGCACCCGCGGTGCTACCTCCCGGCCCTGGCCGCGGCGGTCCTGGTGCTGGCCGGTATCTTCGTCGCGGGCTACCAGGTCGGCCACCGGCAGACGGCGGCCGAGGCCGAGCGCATCGCCCGGCGGTGGGTCGAGGACGTCGAGCGCCAGCAGGCCGAGCTCCAGGCCGCCAAGGGCAGGGCCCAGCAGCAGATCAATGCGCTCTCCTCGCGGCTCGCCCGGATGCAGGCCCACGTGATCCGCCTCGACGCCCTCGGGCAACGGCTCACGCAGATGGCCGGTCTGGACAAGGGGGAGTTCGATTTCGACAGCGCCCCGGCGCAGGGCGGTCCGGAGCACCCGGCCGATCTGCAGCCGGTCAGGCCGACCGATTTCCTCGCCGAGCTGCAGCGCGTCGACGAGCAGCTCGAGGACCGTGCCCGGCAGCTCGACGTGCTCGAGACCCTCATGGTGAATCGGCGGCTGCAGAAGGAGATTCGACCGGCCGGCCGGCCGATCGAGCGCGGCTGGCTGTCCTCGTACTTCGGCAAGCGGACCGACCCCTTCACCGGTAAGCGCGAGTTCCATTACGGTGTGGACTTCGCCGGCAAGAAGGGCTCGGCCGTGGTGGCGGTCGCCGCGGGCGTGGTGACCTACGCGGGCGAGCGTTACGGCTACGGCAAGCTGGTCGAGATCGACCACGGCAACGGCTATGTCACCCGCTACGGCCACAACGAGGATTTCAGCGTCTCGGTCGGCGATGCCGTCAAACGCGGACAGCCGGTCGCGAACATGGGCTCGACCGGCCGCTCCACCGGGCCGCACGTCCATTTCGAGGTGCTCTACCACGGCCGGGTCGTCAACCCCTCGAAGTACATCAGCGCCGAGCGTTAGCCCGCGGCTGCGCCCCACTTCGTCCCTCGGCCGCCCGTTGCAGCGCTAGGGCGGGCCGGTCACTATCCGCCCTCGAGGCCGCCAGGCTCGACCTGCTCAGCGCGGGCCGAATGCGTTATCATAGTGATTTTTGGGGGACGGGCCCGGTGGTGCCCCCCAGCCCGAGGCAAACTGCGCGCACGTATGGTAGGCAAGCTCGCCCAACGCATCTTCGGCAGCCGCAATGAGCGGCTCATCAAGCGGCTGCGCAAGACGGCCGAGGCGATCGACGCGCTCGAGCCGGAGACGCAGGCGCTCTTCGATGCCCAGCTGCGCGCCAGGACCGATGCCTTGCGCGAGCGGCTGCAGGCCGGCGAGACCCTCGACGCCCTGCTGCCGGAGGCCTTCGCCGTCGTGCGCGAAGCCGGGCGGCGCACCGTCGGGATGCGCCTGTTCGACGTGCAGCTCATCGGGGGCATGGTGCTGCACCAGAATAGGATCGCCGAGATGGCGACCGGCGAGGGCAAGACGCTGGTTGCGACGCTGCCGATCTATCTGAACGCGCTCACCGGCAAGGGCGCGCACCTGGTCACGGTCAACGACTATCTGGCCCGGCGCGACGCCGGCTGGATGGGCCCGCTCTATCACGCGGTCGGCCTGAGCGTCGGTGTCATCAACTCCTCCGGCGGCCGCGGCCCGGACACCTCTTCCTACCTTTACGATCCCGAGTATCCCGGCGAGGAGAGCTTCCGCCACCTGCGCCCCGTGACGCGTCGGGAGGCCTACGCGGCGGACGTCACCTACGGCACCAACAACGAGTTCGGCTTCGACTATCTGCGCGACAACATGGCGTTCAGCGCCGAGGACAAGGTCCAGCGCGAGCCGTACTACGCCATCGTCGACGAGGTCGACTCGATCCTGATCGACGAGGCGCGCACGCCGCTGATCATCTCGGGGCCCGCAGACGAGAGCTCGGAGCTCTATCCGCGCATCAACAAGCTGATCCCCGCGCTGCGTCGCCAGGAGATCGAGGACGGGCCTGGGGATTACACCGTCGATGAGAAGATGCGTCAGGTCTATCTCACCGAGGAGGGCCACCAGCACGTCGAGGAGTTGCTCACACGCGAGGGGCTGCTGACGGAGGGCGAGAGCCTGTACGAACCGGCGAATCTCAATCTCATGCATCACCTCTCGGCGGCGCTGCGCGCGCACGCGCTGTTCCAGCGCGACGTCGATTACGTCGTCCAGGACGACCAGATCGTGATCGTCGACGAGTTCACCGGCCGCACCATGCCCGGTCGGCGCTGGTCGGAAGGGCTGCACCAGGCGGTGGAGGCCAAGGAGGGCGTGCCGATCCAGAGCGAGAACCAGACGCTGGCCTCGATCACCTTCCAGAACTACTTCCGCCTCTACGAGAAGCTCGCCGGCATGACCGGCACCGCGGACACCGAGGCCTTCGAGTTCCAGCAGATCTACGGGCTCGAGGTGGTCGTCGTGCCCACCTATAAGCCCATGATTCGTAAGGATCTCGGCGATCTGGTGTTCCTGACCCAAGGCGAGAAGTACGACGCGATCATCGACGACATCCAGGACTGCGTGCAGCGCGGCCAGCCCGTGCTGGTCGGCACGGCCTCCATCGAGAGCTCCGAGCATCTGGCGAAGCGCCTCGACAAGGCGGGCATCAAGCACCAGGTGCTCAACGCCAAGTACCACGAGCACGAGGCGAAGATCATCGCCCAGGCCGGGCGCCCGAGCACCGTGACCATCGCCACCAATATGGCCGGGCGGGGCACGGACATCGTGCTCGGCGGCAACCCGGAGGCCGAGGTCGTCAACCTCAGGGCCCCGGACGAGGAAATCGTGCGCGAGATTCGCGAGGGCTGGCAGCAGCGCCACGATCAGGTGGTCGGCGCCGGCGGGCTGCACGTCGTAGGCACGGAGCGCAACGAATCGCGCCGTGTCGACAACCAGCTGCGGGGCCGCTCCGGCCGTCAGGGCGATCCCGGCTCGAGCCGCTTTTATCTATCGCTCGAGGACGACCTGTTGCGCATCTTCGCCTCTGAGCGCATGTCGGGGATCATGCAGCGTCTCGGCATGCAGGAGGGCGAAGCCATCGAGCATCCCTGGGTGACGCGGGCCATCGAGAACGCGCAACGCAAGGTCGAGGCCCGCAACTTCGACATCCGCAAGCACCTGCTGGAGTTCGACGACGTCGCCAACGATCAGCGCAAGGTCATCTACGAGCAGCGCAACGAGCTGATGACCGCCGAGGACATCTCCGAGACCGTCGAGTCGGTGCGTCGCGACGTCGTGAACAATGTGATCGACGAGTTCATCCCCCCGGGCAGCCTGGACGAGCAATGGGACGTCGCCGGGCTCGAGGAGGCGCTTGAGCGCGAGCTCGGACTGGGGCTCGGGATCCGCGGCTGGCTCGCCGAGGATCCCGAGCTGCACGAGGAGCCGCTGCGCGCGCGCATCCACGCCGCGATGGACGAGGCCTACGCCGAGAAAGAGCGGCTGCTCGGCGCCGAGACTATGCGACGGCTGGAGAAGGGGATCATGCTGCAGGTGCTCGACACCTACTGGAAAGACCATCTCGCGGCCATGGACTACCTGCGGCAGGGCATTCACCTGCGCGGCTACGCCCAGCGCAACCCCAAGCAGGAGTACAAGCGCGAGGCCNNACGTGTGCGGACCGAAGAGGACGTCGAGGCCGTCGAGGCCCGACGTCGGCGCCCGGCAGCGGTGCAGTATCGCCACGCCGAGGCCTCGGCGCTGGAGGCGGCGAGCGCCGATGCGGAGGCCGGCCGCGCCGAGCCGGCCATGGCCGCCGCCGGCGGGGGCGGGGCCGTGGCTCCGGGTGGCGGGCGCGGCGCTGCGCCTCAGCA
>JABAHQ010000337.1_pt1 | contig 71753 bp, 85 predicted proteins | sample 7062091 | NCBI WGS metagenome assembly JABAHQ01 (sample SAMN14534359, study PRJNA622989) | marine sediment metagenome | biome: marine biome [ENVO:00000428]; feature: marine pelagic biome [ENVO:01000023]; material: deep marine sediment [ENVO:00002113] | place: India: Gulf of Kutch | collected...
TTAATTACAGCTGATGGGGGTAAAGGTTAGTGCTAAATTACGTATTTGGTTTCAGCCTTCTCCTTTGTTTTCTTCTTCTTGGCCTTTAATCCTTTCTTGGTTCCCTGCTTGGTCACTTTCATATCGTATTCTATGAAGGAGCGCACAAACTTAGACATATTGTCGTTTATCTCCTTTAGCTCGTCTTGGGTGAACTTCACCATTATCTCTGGATTCTTCACCCACTGCAACCAGCCAACAAGGCTCCTTTGCAAGGCACCTAATAGAAACCAAGTAGACCTTACCAGCTCTAGGCGATCCTTCTCCTCCGCTTCCTCCAAGCTCTTTATGCGCTCTAAGATCTTTTTGGAACTCTGAACCCATCGTTCACTCAACTGCAAACCACCAGTCAAGGATATTCGAGGGAGGTCTAATAATCCTTTCTTTATACCTTCGATCCTCGCACCGTCACACAGGGATTCTAGAGTTGTCTGGCAACCAGATATGCAAAAAGCAAAGATTGAAGGCCTAGAGGAGAAATTTAGTCCTATTTGCCTCTGAGAGTCATTGGGATACCAATCTTTAATCGACAAGCATATTTTATTGTTGACTAATAATTGAGTGGGAGGAAAATCCGATGGTAAACCGTGGAGTTTTTGTGGGAAGGTTTCAGCCCTTTCATAAGGGCCATCTATTGGCAATAAAGGATATTCTGGCAGAAGTTGAGGAAATTGTGATAGTTGTCGGTAGCTCACAGTACAGCCATAGGCTCGACAACCCGTTCACCACCGGTGAACGGGTGACAATGATCAGACGAGGTATGGAAGAAGGGGAGATTTCAGCCTCAAATTATTGGATAATTCCAGTGCCGGACCTTCATGTTCACATGATCTGGGTCGCTCAGGTAATAGGTTACACTCCGCGATTTGATGTTGTGTATACTAACGAGCCGCTCACTCGTAGACTCTTCACGGAGGCTGGCCACAATGTTAGGCCAATTCCCTTTCACAAGCGTAGAGTATACTCTTCCACTGAGATACGGAAAAGAATTCTCGCTGATGAGGATTGGGAGGCACTAGTCCCGACGAGTGTGGCGGGGTTCATCAAAGAAATCGGTGGCGCGGAAAGGTTACGAGACTTAGCCCAGACAGATGAAGCTTGAAGCTAAGAAGTAAGGTCCACATCTCTGAGAGGAAAGGGAACAAAATATCGGTTGCAGTGTATTCCATGCAATGCATGCGTTCTAGACAGAGCGCTCAGATCCTGCAGGAAGGCTTTCTCGGCCCACGAAGTAAGAGTCTGAATGGATCGTCTCAAAATCTAGGAATGAACTTAAATACCCGCAGATCCTCCCTATATATCTTAGTAGGTCTGAGATGATAAGAAGACTCGTCTTGGACGTTCTAAAACCCCACAATCCCGGTATAGTAGAGCTTTCCAAGCAACTCAGTGAACTCGAAGGCGTAGAAGGAGTAAACATAGTCACCTACGAGATAGACCAGAAGGTAGAGAACGTAAAGATAATTCTAGGTGGAAACAACATAAACTTCGAGATAGTGAAGAAGAAACTGGAGAGTCTAGGTGCTGCCATTCACTCTGTAGATGAGGTTGCAGCTGGTACAAAAATCGTGGAAGAAGTGAGGACGCCCCAAGACAAATCTGCTAGACTCTAACCCAGAGTTACGGACTCATGAAACTCTTGGAAACTATAAGAAATTATATAAGAATCAGCAGAGTGGCTTCAATAAGCCGAAGATACTTCATAATGAATGCTTTTGATGGAGCGATGACCTCCCCAGGTATCATAGTCGGAGCGTATGTGGCCCCACTTGAGCCCAACCCAATTTTCATAATATCCACTGGTTTGGGCGCATCTCTAGCCATGGGGTTGTCAGGCTTTGCAGGAGCGTACGTGACTGAGGAGGCAGAGCGCACGAGAGAGCTTGATACCTTAGAAAGATCTATGCTCAAGAACTTAAAGAAAAGTATGATAGGAAGGGCAAGTCACTTCGCCTCTGTATGGGCTGGAATTGCATTTGGATTATCCCCTGCCCTTGCAGCTTTGGTATGTCTGGTGCCTTTTTTCCTCTTATCCGTTTTGTCCCTTACGTTAGCTATTCAGCTTTCCATTACAACCACGTTACTTGTTTTATTCTTGTTAGGTGCTTTCTTGGGGAAGATATCCGGTAGAAGCGCGTTCCTCCATGGAATGAAGCTGCTATGTGTAGGTGCAGTCTTAACTGTTATCCTTCTTGTTTTCAAATCAATTGGATAGAGTATTCATTTACTCTGTTCGTTCAGAATTGCTAGTCAAATGTGGAACTGACACTTTAATGGCGTCTCCTATCTTTACTCCGAATCTCCGAGAAGCATCACCCTGATTTACAGATATTTCTAGGAAATCGCTGCTGCCAATTATCGTCATTGCCTTCTTAGGAGGAACCTCACCGTAGGCTGAACACAGCTTCAAATCTATAATCTTGTCATCCAGTTCTGCCTGTAAGGGACAACCTTCACAGGCTCCTATCTTTTCAACCTCTCTCGCAGAGATGTTGGTAACGGTGTTACCGAATCCATCTATGTACAACACCTCTCCAAACAGTCTGCCTTCCATCAGTCGTGGTTTCGCAAATTTCGGAAGAACATAATCATCGATCTCTGATCCTAACTCGGAAGGAGAGTGCACCTTTGCCAAGTGTGCAGCTGCCGGCGCAAAGATATCCCTTCCATGGAAGGTTCTGGACACTTCAGGACGCATATACTGTGGATTATTAATCTCATAGACATGGTCTATACCCTCTTTTCGAGCGGAGAGCAGGAGAAGCCCATTGTCTGGGCCCACATACAAGCCACGTTCAGTTTCAACTATTATTGGTCGTCTCTGAGTTCCAACTCCGGGGTCCACCACCGCTATGTGAACTGTACCCTCAGGAAAACATGGTGCTGCAGAGGCTAATACGAAGGCGCCCATTCTCACGTCGAACTTCTCGATCCCGTGGCTTATATCCACCAAGCTTGTTTCGGGGCAGATGGAGAGTATCACCGCTTTCATCTCCGCCACGTAGGGATCTTTCAACCCAAAGTCCGAAAGCAAAGTTATGACTGGCATTGAAGACCCACCTACGCCCAAGAAGTAATTCTCTTGAATTCATGCATGCAAATATGCACGTGCGACTTGACAAGAGTTGGTGAGGAGTCAGTCGCTCTCATCACATTTCGGCGAGATTGCTTATTACCGCTCTAAGCTTTTTCAGCATCAGTTCTATGTCTTCAAACTCGACGTACCCCATATTCCCGATTCTGAAAGTACTCGCTTTTAGGGTTCCATAGCCCTTGGCGAGTTCAAATCCTTCCTTGCGCATCTGCTCGTAGACTTCAACTCCACTCCTGCCGCTGGGTGCATTTACGCAACTTACCGTAGGACTTTCGTAGCCTTCCTTGGGAAGTAAGGTTAATTCCAAGTCCCGTACTCCCTCTCTAATCTTTCTGTTTCTTTCCTTGTATAGTTGGAAGTAAGCTTCCTTACCGCCCCAAGCCTCGATCAGCTTCAAGATTTTGTTTAAACCAGCTATCTGAGGAATCACTGAAGTCATAGGGGTGCCTTCTCTATCCCGTTGATATCTTTCCCACAGCTTGAAATCGAAATACCACCCCTTATTCTTCGCAGTTTCAGACCTCTCTAAAGCCTCTTGGCTTACACTTCCAATTCCGAGTCCAGGAGGAACCCCGAAGCATTTCTGTGAGCTACCAAAACAAACGTCCAGGCCCCATTTGTCGACTTCTATCTTTGTACCTCCCATGGAGCTCACTGCGTCGACAAAAAGTAGCTTGCCATGATCCTTCACCACCTTAGCGAGTTCTTCTAAGGGATTCAGCAAGCCCGTGCTGGTCTCGTTATGAGTGATGGCTACTGACTCAATCCCTGGATTTCTGGATAGTTCCTGGTCCAGTTGATTTGGTGTGATAGGTTGGCCCAGAGGAACTTCAAGTTTCTCAACATCTTTTCCATTGGAGGCAGCCACTTCTGCAAATCTCTTGCCGAAGCTACCGTTGATACAACATAGCATCTTTTTCTCTACACAGTTTCTTACTGATGCTTCCATGAATCCAGTGCCTGTGCTGGAAAAGAGGAAGACTTGATTTTTTGTCTCCAACAAGCTCTGCAGTAATTCTACGGTTTCCCTATGGAGTCTCTTATACTCTTCACTCCGATGGCTGAACATCTGGAGTTTCATCTGTTCCAAAACCTCAGGATAACAGGCGACTGGCCCTACGGTGAACAACTTCATCACTTCATCTCCTTGGCTTCTTGTATTGTTTCAATGAGAAAAAGACTGCTAAAATAAGTTTTTGGCATGGAACTTTAAACATGATATGAAAGTGCGTGCAACGCATATTCAAGTTTGCTGAATTATTGCTATCCACGACCTAGCGATCTTTCTAATCCTTTAGAAACTCTCTGAATTTTTCTATCCCCCGCTTTATGTCCCTGATCGGTAGTCCGTAGGAGATTCGCAGGTAGCCTTCTCCTGCCTCCAGTGGAAAAGCGGATCCGGGAAGCATAACAACCCCGGTTTTTTCCAAGAGTTGCAGGGCAAACTCTCCTGTGGATAGCTTTCTCGCCTCCAAGATCTCCTTGATGTTCGGGAAAACGTAAAAGGCTCCGGCAGGATTCAGGGCTCTGATCCCTTCTATGCGATTCAATTCTTGATACAAAAAGTCTCTCCGGGCTCTATACGTCTCTAGTATATCATGGAAGAAGTGTTGAGGACCTCTGAGGGCAGTCTGCCCGGCTTTTTGCACGAAGGAGGTTGTGCAGGAGAAACTATTTACTGCAAACAATGTGAAACGGTCAATGGCTTCCTCCTTGGCTACTATATAACCTAGACGCCAGCCAGTCATGGAGTAGGTCTTGGATAGGCTGTTGATGTAAATTACGGAGTCTCTCCACTCAGGATCTGTTAGGACGCTTGTAAATTTGTCTTCATAGAGAAAGTGATCGTAGACCTCATCGGAGACAACTAGGATACCCTTTTCCTTTGCTATCTCAAGGATGCCCTGCACATCAGACTCCGTCAACACGGAGCCGGTCGGGTTGTGAGGGGAGTTGAGAATTATGATCTTCGTCTTGTCTGTTACAGCAGCTTGCAGGTCTTCGGGGAGCATTCTGAAGTTGTTTTCTTCTCTCAGAGACACAAAGATGGGCTTTCCTCCAGCGTATCTGGTCAAGTGCTCGTAGGAATAATAGCTTGGATCAGGAATTATCACCTCGTCTCCAAGTTCGATATAGCTGACTAGGGCGAGAAAGATAGCCTGTTTAGCGCCAGGCACGACCATAGTCTCTTCAGGCCTTACGTCTTTGGCTCCCGTGAACTCTGAAACGTGTCTGGCAATCTCCTCCCTAAACCCTAGTATTCCTTGAGGCGCTACATACCTGGTGAAGCCCTCCCTAAGCGCCTTTATAGCTGCATCCACAATGTGCTTAGGGGTCTCAAAGTCTGGTTCACCTATCCCGAAGGAGATTGTTTCTACACCTTGCCCCCTGAGTTCCGTTGCCAAACGGGAGTATCGGAAGGTTTCAGCAGGCCTTAACCTAGAGATCGATCTGTTAAAAGACAGATTGGGATATTTCTCCTCCATCTTGGAAACACCATCGAGAGCCATCTTCAACGCTCCAGACTAATTAAACTTATAGTCTGTCTAACTGATTCTTGTTTGAAGAAGCAAGACCGCACCATAGGTTCAAAGACAGAAAAAGAATTACACGCAGACGTGAAGTATATTCTTGCCACAAACTGGCAATGTAGAGTTCAATTGTGAGGGGCCTCAGTGTCCAATAGTGAATTAGTTACTCTAGAGAGGCTTCAAGAAGAGAGATATGGGAGGATACTATGCTATCCGAGATACGACTCAGAGGAACTTAGAAGACGAATAAAAGAGTTGAAGGAACTCGGAGTTCAAGTCCTAATTTTCACTGGACAGAAACGAGTAATGGATGTGCCGGTTCTGGGTAAAGGTTACGTGGGCATCGTTGTGGGAGCTATGATGGGGAGGCAGAGGGTGGCCCTCAAGATTCGTAGAACGGACGCCAATCGAACTAGTATGCAACACGAGGCTGAGATGCTCAGAAAGGCAAACGCCGTGCATGTGGCCCCTAATCTCATCGACGTCACAGAGGACTTTCTCGTCATGGAGCTCGTTGAGGGCCGCCTGCTTCCTAAATGGATTGAAGAGGTGAAGGAGAACCCAGAGTCTAGAATTAGGTGTGTTCTCCAGGCTGTTCTGGAGCAGTGCTGGAGGCTGGACAAGGCAGGCTTGGATCATGGGGAGCTGAGCCGAACCCCTAAACATATCATCGTTGACACTGATGATAAACCTTTTATAGTGGACTTCGAAGCCGCCAGCATAATGAGAAGAGTCTCTAACGTGACCTCCATCTGTCAGTATCTATTCATAGGTAGTCAAATGGTGAAGACTATAAAGAACACACTGGTCAAAGTCGACACAGAAGAGCTGATAAAGGTTCTAAGAGTGTACAAGCAGAGCTCCACAAAAGAAAACTTTGAAAGAGTCCTTGAGGTTTGTGGTCTACGCAAAGTTTAGAGATGAAGACGTCAGCGTTGACCTAGCTGGGGTCGCGCACTCGTCTGCGGCTGACAAGCTTCGGTTCTTCTGGCCACTAGTGGCTGTGGCAGCGGTTTTTGCCCATCCGTTTTCTGGGACAACGGTCACCAAGTTGCGCGTATTTCGTTGTTACTTTAGTGTCTCTAGAGTTCTTGGAATCGGTCCTTGAGGTCTTCTATTGGTGTTCCTAGGATCTCAATGTTGTCTATGTTGCCTTCTCCTAGACCTCTTTTTGCTGCTTCTTGTATTATCGGCATCTTCTCAGGGTTTGGACCGATAAGGGTTGCTCCAACAGTTTCAACGGCAACTGCGTCTTTCCCAGCTATGATCACATTCGTTTCTTTCGACCTTCTTGCAGAAGGCCCTGAATATGTTCGTGTTGCGTCTATAACAGCCAAGTCTACTCCGCCGATGGCTTCGAAGAGATCTAGGATGACTGGCACCAGTCTCTGGTGGTACACCGCTTTCTTTCTAAGGGGGATCAGGCCAAAGAGATTCTTAAGGATCGTTCCTTTCCTGTATCTGCGGAGTGCATGAGTGCTTACGAAGATTTTTGGGCGGAAGAGGAGATTGGATAGTTCCATCTTCTCCCCTGCAATCTCAACCTGCCTCGTATCCTCGTCTTCTGACAGGTTGAACGGAACGATTTTTTGAGAGAAGAGCTCCCTCCAAACTTGGAGGCGTTCAGAACCGGATCCCTTATAATTATCAGACTCCACTAAGTAGATTTTTTCAGCTTCACTGAAAGCGTTGGTTATTCCACCAACAACTTCTACAGTCGGGTAATTCGCTCTTCGAGTCTTGTGATTGAAGATTCCCACTTTCACCACAACCGGAATCTCCCTCATCCGCGCCTCGTCAAACCTGCCCACTAGGTCCAAGGCTTGGTCGACTGCAGCTTGAGCATCATCATCCACTTCAACCAAGGCGACCTTTGACAGGAGACCACCTCAAAGAGAAGCCTCTAGAGGCCTAAGACCTTATTTAAGATTTACCAGACGTGTGTGCAAAAGAACAAGTCCAATGTATGCCTACCGCAAGAAGAAAAGTTCATTTGCAGGTTCGTCACAAACACCGGTGAAGCAGCAAGTTCATAGAAGCTGGATTCGACCACTTCACCGGTCAGTACGGCAATAGGGGCAAACTCTTTAGAAAGAGAAGATTATCCTATCCTGGATCGTGGTCCAGTTCTGTGGGGTCGTGGTCCAGCATGGTCTAAGATTCGCGCCTGGGGCGCGCGAGGTCCGGGGTTCAAATCCCCGCGACCCCACCAGCAATCCACCAGGGACAGTGGTGATGACCGGCAGGGTCTACTTCGGTTTTCTGAACAGCTTCTTATCATCCATATCTGTGACATAGTCGAACCCTGCTTCTATCAGTTCTCTTGCCTCTTCCAGGTCTTCTGCTACTCTGCAGGTGTGCTGGTCGTCTTCAAAGCTCACCAGCTGGGTGTACTTCATGGTGTTCTGTATGTTCCTGTGTCCCAGGAGCTGTTTGACGTGTAGGATATCCTTGGTCTTGTGGTATTCCATGGTGGCCTTCCAGTGGCGGAGGGTGTGGAAGGTGATCTCTGAAATTCTCTGGTTCTGCAGTTTGTGGGCGGCTCTTTTCCGTTGTCGGCGGTAGCTTCTGGCGAAGTGTCGGAGAGAACCGGTGAAGGGTCTGGAACTGTGTCTGGGCAACAGTTTCAGCATCGAGATGAGTTTGTGGCTGATTCTGAGTTGTCTGGGGTTTCCCCCTTTCTCCGGTGTGATCCTTACGGTCCGATTCTCAAAGTCAAAGTTGGTCCATTCCAAGTACCAGGCTTCTCCTCGTCTCGCCCCAGTCTCCTTGAGAAGCCGCAAGAATGTAGCCGTCTTTCTGTTGCAGCTGGAGATCAGTTGATCTATCTCCTTCTCTGTGGGTATGAAGGGCAGTTTCCTAACCCGTTTATACCTGGGTTTGTCCCATTCCTGCCCTTCCATCTTTAGAAGGCTGGTATAGGCTGTGACCGCATTTGCTTTGGTGCTGTTGCACCAACTCTCTTCCTGGGCGATCACCTCTTTGACGCTTTCAGGATTCAATAAGTTGGCTCCCCGCTTGCACAATGTTTTCAGTAATCTTGACCTTCTCTTTATCGTGGAATCTGCATACCCCTCCTTCTTCATCCACCAGATGTACTCCACCAGTTTTCCTTTGACATCGGCTTCAGATGTTTCTGTGGCCCCCGCAGCTTCTTAAACAGCATAAATTCGTTTACTTCCATTTCCGTCAACCTTTCAACGTCGATATCGATATTCGGCTTTTTTTGCCTTTCCATGCCTTTTCACACCGTAACCTACGCTCTCTACACGTTGCTTTTTAGGAAAGAAACCTGACCCTCCATTATCACGGGTAACCCCCCCCGTTTTCAACATGAACCTATTCAACAGAAAATACGGCTATTTATTACCTGGAACAATGGAGTGAATGAGAATTACAAAAGAGTTGCTTCCAATTGGAGGGAATCGAAAGAGAGAAAAGCCGATCTATATTAAGAAAAACTCGTCGAAGGATAGAGAATCTTATTTCAAACCCTGGAAAAGTTAATTATCACTAAAGATTGGATGGGCAAGGACCAAAATGGGAGATAACGATCGCACTCATTGGCATGCGATGGAGAAGAAGGAAGTCTTAAGTAGTCTAGATTCTAGCCTGGAAGGTTTAACTGCGGAAGAAGCAGAGCAGAGACTGACTGAGTTCGGATATAACGAGTTAAAGAGACATAAGACAGTATCCTTGTTGCAGATTTTTTTGGATCAGTTTAGGAATGTCTTTGTTTTGATGCTGGTAGGAGCCATAATAATCTCTTTGGTAATTGGTTTTTATGAATCCCAAGCTGCAGTTGATCCCCAAGTGGTATGGGAGACATATGCAGATGCGATAGCTATAGGAGCGATAGTGGCCCTCAATGCGGTTATTGGCTTTGTTCAGGAGTACCGTTCTGAAAAAGCTATGGAAGCCTTGCAGAAGCTGACTGCTCCGAAAGCTCGAGTATTAAGAGGGGGAAAAGAGATTGTCATTCCCGCAAGAGAAATCGTTCCTGGAGATATTCTTCTTCTTGAAGCAGGAGACCGGGTAGCTGCTGATGCTCGATTATTAGAGACTGTGGATTTGAAGATTAATGAGGCAGTCTTGACTGGGGAGTCCACAGCTGTCGATAAGCATACAGATACCCTTCCAGCAGAGACCTCTGTGGCGGAAAGACGGAACATGGTTTTCAAGGGCACCCATGCGACTTACGGAAGAGGGAAGACCATAGTCACTTCAACGGGCATGAAGACTCAGTTCGGCAAGATAGCTGAAATGGTGCAGGAGGTGGAGAAGGAAGAGATACCCCTTAATCGTAAGCTTGACAGGTTTGCCAAGAAGCTGGGAATAGTAGTCACCGTTTCCGTGGTGGTCATACTTCTTCTAGATCTGGCTAGGATTGGAAGCGTCGGACTTGAGATCCTTATGGCTTCTGTAGCTTTAGCAGTATCTGCGGTTCCAGAGGGATTACCCACTATAGTCACAGTTACTCTGGCTCTGGGCGCTCGCAAATTGGCTGAACGTAACGCCGTCATCAGGAGATTGGCCTCCGTGGAAACCTTGGGGTCTACCACCGTAATCTGTTCTGACAAGACAGGCACCTTGACCAAGGGGGAGATGACAGTGCGAAAGATCTTCGCTGACAATAAAATTTTCGGGGTGACAGGCAGCGGCTATGAAGATAAGGGTGAATTCTACATGGAAGGGGATAGAATTTACCCTACCGAGGACCCTCATCTCAGCTTGCTCCTGAGGATAGGGGCATTGTGTAACAATGCCAGTTACAACAAGTCGGATATATCGGGAGATCCCACTGAAGGCGCTTTGCTGGTGGCTGCAGCCAAAGCTGGCATGAGCAAAGATGAAATGGAAAACCGGTATCCCCGCAAAGGTGAGATTCCCTTCAGTTCAGAAAGAAGACGTATGACCACCATCCATGCCACGCTGGAGGATGGGCGGGTCGCCTATGTCAAGGGGTCTCCTGAGACAATTCTACAGTTGTGTGACCATATCTACCAAGATGGAGAGAAGGCGAAGCTTCAAGACCCCCTCAGAGAGGGAATTGTGAAGAAGAGCGAGGAGATGGCATCTCAGGCTTTACGAGTTCTGGGCATCGCCTACAAGACCCTGCCCCAAAACCCTGAAAATCGAGATGAAGACAGGGTGGAAAGAAACCTGGTCTTCGTAGGCCTGGTGGGTATGATCGATCCTCCCCGAGAGGAAGCCAAGGAGGCAGTCAAGTTGTGCACCCAAGGGGGGATACGGGTGGTGATGATCACAGGAGATCACAAATTGACTGCAGTCACCATCGCCAAGGAACTGGGCATAATGGGGGAAGGAAAGGCACTCACAGGCGAAGAACTGGAGGGAAGGGGGGAGGAGGAACTTCACAGGATTATTGATGAGACCTCTGTTTACGCCCGGGTTTCCCCCCAACACAAGATTCGCATCGTCAAAGCCCTGAAGAAAGAGGGAAACATAGTAGCCATGACCGGGGACGGGGTAAACGATGCCCCCGCAGTCAAGCAGGCAGATATAGGAGTGGCCATGGGCATCACAGGCACCGACGTGACCAAGGAAGCTTCAGACATGGTCCTGGCAGACGACAACTTCGCCTCCATAGTAAACGCGGTCAAAGGAGGGAGAATCATCTATGACAACATCCGGAAGTTCATCCGATTTTTATTAGCCCTGAACTTTACAGAGCTCATCTTTATAGGATCCTTCGCCCTAATCGGCCTCCCCGTCCCCCTGCTTCCAACCATGATTCTATGGCTGAATCTGGTCACCGACGGACCACCCGCCGTGGCTTTAAGTAATGATCCCCCCGCCGAAGACGTCATGCAAAGGCCTCCCCGCAGCCCCCAAGAAGGCATAATGCACGGAATGGTCCTCTTCATCCTAACCTCCACCCTCACCCAGTTAGGGGCTGAAATCGCAGTCTTCTGGTGGGGATTCGGAGTCCAGGGTTCCTTAGAGAAGGCCAGAACCATGGCCTTCCTAGTAGCCTGTTTCTTCGAATTGATCGTCGTGTGGAACTGCAGATCAGAAAAGCGAAACGCCTTCAAAGTAGGATTCCTAACCAACAAATCCCTACTAATAGCAGTCGTCATATCCATCTTCTCCACCTTAGCAGTAATATACATCCCCCCATTACCAGCCATGTTCCACACCGTACCCTTAAACCCGTTAGAGTGGGCCCTAGTCATATCCCTCTCCTCATCAGGATTCCTGGTACTCCCAGAAATCTTCATGCAAAGAAAACGGAGAGAGAAATCACATCAATAAATACAGCTAAAAGCAATTTGCCCACAAGAAGAACTAGAGAAGAAAGGGAGCTGCGGATTAAATGGGGTTCGGTTTTCTTCAAGTTGGTGTTTGAGGTGTTACGGCGGAAAACTTTTAGAACCGGTCGTTTTTAACTGCATAAAGCATATCTAAAGCTCACATGAAAGTATGAATGCAATGCTAGAAGATATGTTAGTTCAATTTTTGATTCTGGTTTTCTCGGTGGTGGGTTTAGCTGGGGCTAGCCATTTTGCTATAAAGTCTATTGAAAGAGTGGTGGAGATCACGGGGTTGAGCGACGTGTCGGCGGGTTTCATTATTCTGGCTGTGCTGACTGCCACCCCTGAAATAGTGGTGGCCCTCTTCTCCGTTTTACAGGGGGATCCTGCCATCAGCATCGGCGACATCTTAGGCTCCAACGTGTTCAACATAGGGGCGGTGATCGGCATCTTAGGTCTTATGGGATACCTCAAAACCTGTCGCACAGACCATCTGCTGGTGGAACTTTCGGATATGCTGTTCATCACCGCCCTCATCCCTTTACTTCTGGTCATAAATCAGTACCATATCTATGATATTCCCAGTTCCGTCATAGGCATCATCTTACTGGCCATCTTCTTGGTGAACACCTATCTTATATCCCGAGAAATAACCCCGTCAGTGAAGGCGAATAACGGCCGAGCTATCAGCACAGAAAAGAAGATCTCGGTGGTGGCCACGCTCTTGCTGAGTGTCACCGTGGTGGTGGTGGCCGCTCGTCTGACAGTTTACTCCGCCTCCAAAATAGCCGTCTCCTTGGGAATCCCTTCCATCCTGGTAGGAGCTAAAATAGTGTCTATAGGTACTTCACTTCCAGAACTCACTCTGGATCTGACAGCAGTCAAACGGGGTAGAGTACAACTGGCACTGGGAGACATAATAGGCTCTAACCTTACCAATCTAACCTTGGTGCTCGGCTTGGTTCTGCTGACCTCTCCCTTCCAAGTAGACATGGCCATATTCGTCGAGATTCTCCCCTTCCTATTGATAACCACCATCATATTCTGGAGATCCATCATGAGAAAGGGGATCTCAAAACTGGAAGGATTAGTCCTCATATTGACTTACATACTATTCCAAGCCCTAGTAATGTAGAGTTCTGTCCAGAAAAGAGGGCAGGCGAAAACACTCTCATCTAATCGCATCCTAAGACCAGACCACACCGCCAATCTCCCTCACCTTCTGAGTACCTAGAACACATCAAACTAACAGTGAAAATCTCGACAGACGTATCCGAAGCTATATTTAAAATCCGAATGGAATAAAATTCTTGGTTGACAGCCCAATTAGCCAAAAAAAGGGATGTGCGGGAGATATCTCCATGAGTCTGGGGTTCAAATCCCCGCGACCCCACCAGCAATATCCCCAGACAGGGGAGATGTTGGGAAGGATCATTTTGGTTTGAGGAATAGCTCCACGCCATCCATGTGGGTTATACAGGCAGCTAGAGATCTCGGGTATTATGGGCACTGCTTTTGATTGTCACTTATCTCTTCATATGGAAGTCCTTTCAAGAAGATCGCAAAGCATCCTCCTAAAATGGAATTGGACCGCAACCCACTTCACGATATCAACATGCATGCAAGAAGCTGCGAGGAGGTCCTATACGAAGAAGAGCAACTACCGCTAGGGGTAGGCTAACATAGATGGCTCCGTAGTCTCTATCGCCCGGGCTCTGGGTTAAATAGCGGGATCGCGAGTATCTGCTTATTTGAGGTGGCGGATATGGAGGTAGAGAGTGTACTTGTTCCAGCTTCTCTGCAGGAGACGCTTTGGCGTTTGGAGGAGGTTCGAGAAGGATTCAGAAGCAAGGATGCTGCTTATGTGCAGGAGGCACTTGATTGGGTGCTCACGAGGCAGGGATTGGAGGGTGCCTATTACGGCATGTTCCTGCCCACAGATCAGGATCTTTCTCAAGGCGTGCGGCTACTGACAGGCGAGCGAATGCGGTCCAACGCAGCCACTAGACATATTCTTAGTGAGGAGGCTCTTCGACCGCTGATCGTATGGGGCCTCAGGTCATCCTCCGCCACCCAACGAGCGCTGAAAGGCTTCAATACTATTCTAGAAGCCGGAGGCAAAAATGGCAGTTGGTGTTGTTATACATGTACTACATCCTTTCTCAGAGCACTCGCAGCCGCCAAACCCAACAGAGGGGACCATATACTTCAACAAGGCCTCAAGAAAATCAAAGAGGCACACCAGCCAGATGGCAGATGGCATGGCTTCCCCTTCTACTATACGTTGCTAACTCTCTCTGAGATAAAAACACAATCCGCACAAGCTGAGTTGAGACACGCAGGCAAGATAGCTGAGAGACTCCTGAAAAGATACCAAGGTGATGACAGGAAATCACGTTTCAGAAAGTTAGCATTAGAAGCCGCACTGAATGCCCTCTAAGATGGCATACATTCATAAAGCAGATGCCCACTCACAATGAAATCTTTGCATGCATCACATGAGAGTCAATTAGCTTTCGCGTAAACCTTTTTTGCTCTGCCTTTTTTCTCCGCGAAGTCGTGCTGCTTCTTGTTGAGGTCGGAGCAATGAAACAAGTGACGAGGCGAGGAAAAACTTTGTATCATCTCTCTCTCCGAGCAGGTTGTGAATCCTGTCAAAAAGTTCCTCGTCTGGAGAATGATTGGACCGTGTTGATCCCTTTGTCCAGGCCTCGATTGGGAAAAGATATTTCTCGAGTGTTGCGGCTCGTTCTATTCCGTCAGTTCCTCTCAGTGGCATAGCTCCACGCCATTTGCCTGTGCTGATTCTCGAGATGTGGATATCAAATCGTCGGAACGCTTTATGGTGGCATATCTCGATCAATCCCCTTTTCCCGTCCAGCCTCATCCATTCAAGAATCTCAGAATCAGGGTCGAGCTTGGAGATTTCATTCTCCACCCTTTCAACCGCTGCCTTATAGGCTCTCAACTGAGGTCAGTTCTCTGGAAAGAATCCTCCCAACCAATATTCGAGATTCAAACAGAAACGTTCCACATAGAGCCTCTTCAGTTTTGTTGTCGCTCCCAACATACCCGAGACCTGTTTTTGAACCGAACCTTCAGGATCGCAGACTTTCAGAAGAGCCTCATATCCAGTGAAAGTTCCTGTACTTGGAAGCCACTTCCTCAAGGCCAGGTAGTAGGCCCAAACTTTCCTCCAGCGCTCATCAGTGACTGAATAGCTGTGACCAATCTTCAGCTCAGGCGGGGTCTTGGCTCCTATCGCTTTGCATAAGCTCATTATGCTTTCCTCCAGATTCCAGTTGCATATATCAAGGGCGATTATGGAGCGCAGAATATCTTTACACGAATGAGTTAGCGGCTGCGCTTCTTCCCATAGTCTCCTAAGCCGCATGTGTTCGTTAGATACTCTTTCGTCGTCAACTGTTGTGTTACGCTCTGGGAACCATTTCTTCAGTCGCCACCCAGCGATGATTCGCTAGAAGCTCCCGCTCCCATTCCTGAAGCTCATCGTTACCTTCATCACGGTTAGTTGAGTTTATTGTCTAACCAACCTGCTGGGGTGGGCGCTGTGTAAGCGCCTTCAGTAACTCTTCGATCTTGTTAATGCAGGCTTCCTCAGTCTCTCGTGCTTCCTGTAGTACTTTGATTTTCTCATTGTCGGCAAGCTTTTTGTCGCTGGCTTTGATTATGAGTTTGGCGATTTTCTCGTATGGGTTGCTTAGTTCTGCTGCTCTTTCTGAAATCCTTCCTTGAGATTTCTGTGCGATCTCTGAGAAGTATTTTGAGGCCATTCTTCTGCATTCCCCCCATACTGTTCCGTTCCACCAGTTTCCATGGCTCGCGCCATGTCCATCCTTCACCGCTTTGATCCACATATTATAGGCTTCAAGGCCAATGTAGTATTGCTTCTCGAGTCTATATTCATCAGGGTTCTGAGTCAAGTCCATTGCGTACCTTAAGCTCTCTTTGATGATTGTTTTATCGTCCGCTCTCTGTATTTTGTCAAAAGTGAAGAAATCTATGTGAATCTCATCTCCCAGTTCCTTCCAGCTTTGGAAAGTCAGAGTCTCAGGTGTAAAGGGTAGATCAACCTTGGGCCATGGCTTTTGAACCATGAAGTGTCTGTCGTCATATCCTGATATTAACTGATTCTCCATGTTCAGGAGAGAACACGAGATCTCGGCATCAATTTTTTCCTTCAAGATCTCTTCAATCTTCGCCCGCTCTTCAGGCGTGCTTTCTGAGGTGTAAAATCCTAGATTTTTCATTGAGATTCCAAGGTTTCTCAATAGTTCGTAGAAGGTCTCATATTTCCAACAGTATGGTCCGCTTGGACATAGCTGTTCGTGGATATTGATGAGGAAGGCATGTCCAGATCCTCCAAATAGCCAGGCATCGCTGACTGCTATGTCAAAATAGTCAGCGACCCCTTTCAGCACCCCCATCATCGTAGTGTTGAACGGATGCATCTTGAGATTTGGAATTATCTTTTCCACCACTCGTAATCCATCCTACTCTTGTTGAAGGAGCAGATAAAAAAGGCTATAAGATTTTCTCAACTATAGTCTATATAGTATTGGGCCCAATGATTACTTTACGTCTCTACATTCTGACACAAGGGGCAGAAGCATTTCGGGGCTAACAAGATATCAAATCCTTTTGATCAATGCTCCTACTCATTCTTTGCAAGAGTTACCTGCAGCTTTGCTGTGAAGTACATGCATGAGTGTATATCTCCCCTGAATCACAAGATGTTATCTGGAGATTTCTCCAATAGTGGAGCTAAAGGTTTTTAGCCCACACACGTAGAGATGGCTCAAGGACCTAATCCTGTATTGGGACTACCACAGTTTCTGGTGCTTCCTTAATGAATGTCGTGGAGCTGATAAGGGCGTTGCCCAAGGTTGAACAGCATCTTCATATTGTTGGTTCCGTAAGGCCTGAGACCCTGTTTTGGCTTGAAGAACAAGCTGGCACAAACATGCCGTTCAAAACGGTGGAAGAAGTTCACCAGTTGTTCCAGTATCGTGACTTTCCCCATTTCATTTCCATCTATAACATGGTTGTGAATTGTATTACAGAGGAGGATCAATTTGAGCGGATCACCTATGAGATGCTGGAAGGCGACGCCCAATGTAACGTCCGCTATGTCGAAGCCAGTTTCTCTGCCCCAGACCACATCTTCCAAGGACTTGAGTACAGCCGAATGCTGGAGGCCATAAATAAGGGTATACGTCGTGCACAACGCGACTTCGGCATCCAGTGTAACATCAGGATAGATCTGGTTCGAAACTATGGACCAGAAGTTGGAATGGAAGTCTTGGATTGGATAGAAAGTAAAGGCAACAATATTGTCTCTATCGATATAGGGGGTAGCGAGCACAAATTTCCTCCTAAACCCTTCAAAGATGTGTATCTCAGGGCGAAGGAGATGGGGCTTCATTTGGTCGCGCATGCGGGAGAGGCTGCTGGGCCCCAAAGCATCTGGGACGCGGTGAGATACCTGAATGTGGAGCATATCGGTCACGGACTTGCGGCATCCAGTGACCCCAGACTGCTGGACTACCTTTTCGAGCGGGGTATTACCATTGAGATGTGTCCCACAAGCAACATAAAAACAGGAGTGGTCCCGTCCCTCCATAGACACCCCATTAAGACCTTTCTAAAACGAGGATTGACGATTACCGTGAGTACCGACGACCCATCAATGTTCGGCACCGACATGAATAATGAATACCTTCAACTTCATCGCAGACTCAACTTCACAATCCCTGAACTATTCAGATTAAGCCTAAACGCCATCGATTCGTCTTTTCTACCCGAGAATCAGAAGACAAAGATGCGAGAATCCTTCAAACAAGAGTGTCAACACCCAACATTTCCCAATGAACGCCGTTAAGGCCAAGTTTATGTAAGACCAGATAGCATGCAGACGATTGGACCTATATTCTGTCAAGAATGAACTCAGGCAGCTTTCCTTCTTCAACAAGTTTTTCTACTAGGTTAGGCATGCTGTTCCATTGTTGAAGACCCATTTGTACCTTGTGGGAAGAGTACAAACCTTAAGCACACATGCGAATTGTGGTTGTGAACATTGTAGTCTCTCAGCATGTATGTGTGCGTCCACGATCCCCTGCGTAAGACATAAAAGCATTTCTCATAATAGAATGAGTCTATGAACCATAAAGAAAGACAGAAGATAATAGCGAATTCTCCCATTTCGTTTGGGTATCTGAAGCGTTTCAATACTGCTGCTGGTGTTCTACATTTCATACAAGGTATAATAATGCTGTCTCTAGGGAGCCTACTGGAGTGGGAACGAAGCATATACTCGTTCTATCCGAAGTTGAACATAATCACTGAACCGTTTCGAATTGAAGTGATGCCAGATCCTCAAATCTTGTTTACCATTGGTTACTTAGGAGTGATTGTCGCTTCTTTTCCTCTCATCTCTGCAATAGCCCATTTTACAATTGCATATCCAAAGAATGAAAGTTACAACGAAAAATTGAAGAAAGGGATGAATCCTTATCGCTGGTATGAGTATGCTTTTTCCAGCTCGATAATGATCGTGTTGATTGCATTGTTTCTTTGGGTCTGGGATATCTGGTCATTGGCAATGATTTTCGTCCTGAATGCGATGATGATCATGTTTGGATATCTAATGGAGCTGGTTAATCAATATACTGAAAAAACCAACTGGTCACCTTTCATACTCGGATGCATTTCAGGTGGAACACCGTGGGTAGTCCTTTTCGCTTATTTCACAGCTGCTATAAACTCGACAGGCACAGATCCCCCAACATTTGTGTACTTGATACTATTCCTATATTTCATATTGTTCAACGTATTCGCCATCAACATGGTTCTGCAATATAAGGGCATTGGACGGTGGAAGGACTATCTCTACGGCGAAAGAGTCTACATTATTCTCAGCTTTGTGGCAAAAACGATCCTAGCTTGGCTTGTGTTCATAGGAATATTCGCGCCCTTCTAGCCTTCAATTACCATCAATTCCCTCCTTTCTATGACCCTTAGTCAATAGTTGATTTGAATCTGAATGCAATGGAGCAGATGCCATTGCATGCATCATGCGCGCAAGGGCAACAACTGAGTGAGTTGTCTTCTGTAATCTAATACGGGTCAAAGAGAGATACCACTGCATGCTGCAGTTAGAGTACATAGGTCATTCCACACTTATTATCGAGTCTGATATGAGAACCATTATCGATCCTTACCTGAAGGGGGAAGGGAGAGAAGGGTTGTCAAGATACAACCCGAATGCTACCTTATCAGTGGAAGATGTTCAACGTGCAGGCCTTGATCTTATCTTGCTCACTCATGGTCATGGGGATCATTTTGGACAAACTCTGGAACTTATGGAAGCGACAGAGGCTAAGCTGGTAGCCTCCAAGGAGGTATGTGATTTCGTATCCAAGAGGTATGACCAGCAGAAGTTGCTGAGCATTGAACTATGTGAGAGATTGAAGATCAACCAACTGACAATAACAGCTCTAACGGCAGAGCACAGGTATGGATTAGAGGGACTAGGTGGCGATATTCTTGGATGGCTCGCTTACAACAGGTTCACACCCTGCGGCACAAATATGGGCTATCTAATCTCAGTTGAAGGAAAGACCATCTTTCATTCAGGTGACACCCATATTGTAGAAGAGGTGCATAATCCAGACATCGCTTTCCTAGCAATGGATGGATTCAGAACCTTGAATGCCCAGGAAGCACTAAAGGTGATCAGAGAGATGAAGCCAGAGATGGTCGTCCCAATTCATTACAGAGTATTCAAAGGTGGCAGCAAGATCGTTAGAAAAGTTGAGCAGATACTGGCAGAGGAATCAGACGTAGTATTCAGAATACTAGCATATGGAGAAACGCTAGAGATATAGTCTAGTACGCATACAAGATAGAAGAGGAAGGAAAAAAACAAACTTCACTGAACTAGGAATGGATATTAACATTGGAGTTGGAGAGCATTAATCTACGATATGATCCTATGAGATTTGTTTTCAACTATGCTGATGATGTTACAGGGCTGCATCTGCTTGAGTTCTTAGACCTTCTGGAAACTAAGAAGGGTCAGAGTCTGATCCTTTGCTTACTGAAGTCTCAGATGTCAAGCGGAGGCTTCCCCTCTAAATTCGACCAAGAGACTGAAGGGATAAGAGAGACCTGTCGCAATTCGCTCTTGCTCTTAGAATGTGGAATTCCACGTGAAGGGTTGAACATTCAATCTGCAATCAATTTTCTGCTGGGACACCAACGTGAGNNAGTTACTTGGTTGACGGCGGACATCATAGAGTTGCTCCGTCAGGTTGGGCTAACCAAGAGTGAACCATGCATTAAAGCCTTGAATTGGCTGAGGAAGACGCAAAAACCAGACGGTGGATGGTCCATGTTCCAGGGAGATCGATTTAGAAGGTCAGATCCAGATTCAACCGCGCAGATACTCTTCATGATGAGAGAGATCTATGGGGAAGACGATAGAATTTGGCTTAAAGGTATCAAGTTATTCGAAGAGTCCCTGGATGAATTGGCTAGGAATGTGAAGAGAGGATACTACATGGCACCCAATGGGGAGAAGAGGGAGAACGACATCTACCACCTAACTCATCTGCTTTTGTCATCGCTGGTAGATTCAAGAAGAAGAATCGAAGCTGGCTATGATCTGAGTGATTCGCGGGTTAAGCAGATAATCCAGGCTATAGTTGATTCCCAACGTGAAGATGGTGGTTGGAGTCCCTTCTGGACCCAAAAGAGCAGCTCAACCTACACAGTGCTCACTTTGAAACTCTTAAGTTGGTTAAAAGCACTAGATATGGAGAAGCTTAGAAAGCAAGCCACAACTCACCTTTGATTATTTCAGAGCTCTACAATACTAGCCAACGTCTAAACCGGTCTGGGGTGTAAGCGCTTGCATGCAAGAAAAATAATACGTTGTACATGCATGCGAGTTCTTGTCAATAGTGCCGATGCCCTTTCTGACATGTTCTGGAAACACCAAGAGACGATCCAGTTCCACTGTCTTGGAATCCTGCTCTACAATTTGGGCGAAACCTACCATTTCATCCTTGTATGCATGGGCTTTAGACAGTTTGCGCTCTTGAGAGTAGCATGGACGTTAGACTCTCTCACTGAAAATGTCAAGGATATATGAACAGAGGGGAAGACAGGGTCTCTTAGAACTCAAAGGGATCGGCAGAAAAAGATTTGACGAGATCGTTAGGTCGTTAGATCCTCGTATCCAGGAGCCTTCCAATCAGAATTAGACGCACGCATCTGCACGCGCATTTTTCTGGGTCACGCATACATCCAAGAGTGTCCAAAACATTGCACGAGCAAAGTCTTATTATCTGAGGCAAAGTCATACGGTTTAGGGGTTCTAATGCCTAATAGAGTGGTCTTATCTATAGTCGAGGTGTTGTTTGCTCTTATGGCTTTCTTGATGTCTGGCCGTCTAGCATCAATCACAATGGAATACTTCTGCCCTAAGATAGGGTCCGCTCCGTTTCGGATCGTCTTTCATAGGAGCCTCTGGATTCCAGTATTGTTGTTGGCACTCTACCTGATTAGAAGGGGCTTTGGTGGATGGAGTTTAGAAGATTTCGGCCTTAAGAGAGGAGAAGGATTTAGGGCTGGTCTGCGGGATGGGTTGATAGCCTTCTCTGTATCGTCTTTGGCTTTTTTGCCCTTCTTGGTTTTGTTGATGCCTTTTCATGCAGAGCAGCTCTCAATTTACGGGAAGGCTCTGAATGATATGAGCATTCTCAAATCAGTATCGACGCTTTTGGCATTATCGCCAGTAGTGCTGATAGACTCTCCAATACATGAAGAGCTCTTCTTTAGGGGATACTATTCAGGTATGTTATCTGAAAAGTTCAACCCTCTGGTGGGTGTTCTAGGATCGACCCTTTTCTTTGGACTCCAGCATGCTTTAGTCCACCCGGACTGGCATCCTGGAATGGTAGCTGCAACAGTACCGCTAGGACTGATATTTGCCTTGACTTATAATAGAAACAGGAGTTTGATTTCAGTAATAACTGCGCACTTCCTATCCAACTTCCTCCTCATATATCCAGCGGTCTTCTATGCTACTGGACACATTTCAATCGCCATATCAGCTTGTTTGACTATTGCTCTTGCGTCAGTTACCATACTGTTGCTGCACAAGTATAGAACCCGACACCTTCTTATTAATGGGCTAAAGACCTTGGGGCCTCTAGATCGCAAGTCCCTGTCGCTAACCGCTCTATTCACAGCACTTTCCCTATCTTTCAACTACGTAGCAATCATGTTCAGATCTATTCTATGACAAGCGCGCATCAGAAGAATGGGATGAGGTTTATGACTCGCGAAGAAGAACGCCAGAAGCATCTCCATCCACTAATTCTGCTCTTGGAGACCTTGCTGATTCTCATTGTTCTAAATGCCTCCAGCTATTTTAGTACAACCACCTACGCCAACTCGATATATCCTGTTGGAGTTGTCTTGATGATGTGCTTGCCATTTTGGATTTGGGTGAATAGTGTTTTTGGTTGGGGTTATAGTATGGCAGATTTGGGTCTAACCATCCGTTCTGTCTCTCGAAGACAATGGAAAGCGATTTTCGCTATCGCGTTTCTGTTGTATTTGATGGCCTTCTTCACAGAGTTAGTTTCGCCTTCAGAAGTAAGAGGAGAGGTTACACTGGCCAGATTGTTTCTTACCGCGGTTTTCACTCTCACATTTGGACCCGTAATTGAAGAACTACTCTTCCGAGGATACTTATTCAAAAGGAGTGAGGACGCTCTTCATTTTGAAGTCAGTTCCAAGATATCCGTGGCTTCTGTTCTCAGTGGTCTCGCATTTGGTCTTTGGCATCTCCCAACTCCCATCATATTGCTCTACTTTGGCGACCCCATAACCAGAGTTTATGGAAACCTTTTGGCATTCGTCCTGGCTGCCTCAGCTATGGGGATTGTCTTGGGAGAGGTACGCCGTCGTACAAAATCCATATTGCCTGGAGCCCTCTTACACTTCTGCGCAAACTCCATATACGTGATAACAATGATTATGAGATTATTTTCCTAGCCACTCATGGATTCACAACTCAGTCCAAGGAGATCAGATTTCGAAGCTGAGTCTGGATATCTTTCAGCTTCGTCTTGATTCCCTTTTGGGCCAATTCTTTCTTCATCCCGTAAAGCTGGCGAAAGGTCGGCAGCACTTCTTCTTCAGCCACTAGATGAAGAGCCATACTGGTCTCTATAACATAGATTAGATCTACAAAGGCCTCTTGTGGTTCTGGTAATGACTTCGAAAGGATGCGTCGTACAGACGACCTTTGTTCTTTCCTCAGCCATTCATCTTCCTTCTTCAAGAAAGACTCTAACCCGTTCAAGTCTTCTTCAGGAATGCGCCATCCACTGCTTTGAACATTCTCTTCCAGATGCTTCACAGTAGAAGGGCCGCTGAGGGCACATATTACTCTAGGTTGAGCGAGAACCCAGGCAATGGCTACCTGCGTCGAAGTCTTTCCATGCTTTGCCCCTAATTGCGCCATCTTCTTGGCTACCCTCAACCCGGATCGAAGGCGCTCACGTTGGAATAATGGATCCAACCAGCGCAGGTCCCCCCTTTTAAACTCATGATCTGCCTTGTATCTACAGGTTAGCAATCCTCTTCCAGTAGTGCTGAAACCAATGATGCCCAAGTCATATGTTTTAGACAGTGGGAGGAGATCATCATATGATTCTCGTGCAACCGCACTGAGTTCAACAAGAGCTGAAAAAGGATTCCCGATCTCACAATACTCTCTAACCACCTCTTTCGGGAGGTGACCCATGCCATAACGGTGAATCTTACCCTCGTCAACAAGCTCCTCTAAGGCATTAACAGTCTCGCGTATAGGGGTATTAGGATCGTTAAAATGTACTTGATAAAGATCGATGTAATCTGTCTGCAACCTTTCTAGACTCGCTTCACACGCGCTGCTCACATACTCCTTCGAAAGGTTTGGCGTATACCCCTCCCTAACCCCCACCTTGGTGGCAATGTAAATCTCTTCACGAAAGGGCCTAACCACCTCACCAAGAATCTCCTCCGCCTTGCCATAAGCTTCCGCAGTGTCGAAAAAGTTCACACCAAGCTCAAAAGCACGATTAATCAACTCTTTGAACTCTTCTATATCCTTCCTACCATAAACACCAGTCAGAGAGTAGGTTCCTATCCCAACTTCAGAAATCTGAAAACCTCTATGCTCTCGATACCTCATAGCAATGACCTCATCCTTAAACTCTTATAAAATCTATGCCAATGTTGCGCCACCTCCTACGAAGACAGGTAAGGACACCTGAAACTATCATAGTGCGTGTATGCACTTACAGAATTCTGAAGAGACCCTATAGCGTGACAAAGACCCGGAGAGGGCAGATAGTTTTGAGACAGAGTATACGGCTCGACGAAAATGTATGATCAGAGATCAGGCAATGTTAAAGTGTTGAGAATCTAAACGTCCCCTATGATGGATTTATTGAGTATACACTTTGACACAGTTCTGGCACGTGTATGCGCAGTTATGGTTACAAGCATGAATGCACAGATTTAAATTAAGTATCCACAAACAGGATCTGGAAGTGGGTTGACCATGAACCGGTGTCACCAAATCCTTGAACAATTATTGAAAGATTCCTCGCTGTATCGGGATGTAGTCAACCCTGCAACTCAAGAAACTAGAGTTTGCGTGAAACTATCTGATACAGACGAGTCTGTTACGTTAGTGATGGCAGATGAAATGAAGATTCTAGAAGGCTCAGCGAATCCCGATGTCACAATCACCATGAAGAGCACCGTGCTCCAAGAGATTGCTGAAGGAAAGGCAGATGCCTTCGCACTCATAGGCAGAGGAAGAGCAGACGAAGAAAGACCAATAGAGTTCGAAAGCCATACAAAGGAACGCATGAAAGAGGTCTGGGAAGTAAGAAAAGCAGTTCTGACTTACTTCTTCACTCCGGGAAAAATCAAGACAAAGAGCCTTAGCTTTGAGCTAGCCGGTCACGCCCACGGGGCGCATCCAATTCCTCTGGTGTACTGGAATGGAGTACGTCACAGCTGGATTCTGGTCAAAGCTGGAGAAATCTTGAACAAGGAAGGAGAAAGAGACCCATGGCCCCAGGTCTTCGTAATACTGGAAGGAGAAGGAAAGGCAATAGTTGGAGATGTAACACTACCGATAGAGCCGGAAAAAGCCCTATACATACCCACTAATAGCATCCATCAAATAATAGCCGAAGAAGACCTGAAATTGCTGTGGCTGGCTTGGAACGCTTGGTAAGAAGGTGCAGAGAATGGGATGCGCATGCATACTTTGGGCCAGTCTACAAGAATTTACATAGAGAAGGAAATAAGGTCTATATCGTCTACCCCAAATCTTATTGTCCCAACATTAACAAGATACCAGCAGGAAAGCTCTCCAGAACATACTGCAATTGCCCGCGAGATGAGCAAAAAGCGACACTTAAAGGAGCTGTGAGAAAACCGGTAGATGCATTCATGGAAAACTGACTGCAAACCGAGATAAACAACGTAAGCTCAGAAGGGTCCTAAAATTTCAATACTTCTTCATACGCAAAAATGCAAATCTAAGAGCTACATGCGCGTCAGTAGTCATAGGTTGATATCCATCGTGCATGCGCATTTTCTTCAACGAAAGAATCAAATAATTTTTTAGCTTGCATTCAAAAATAGTCACAAATCGGTTTGAAAGTCCGTCTGCAGGTGATTGTGATGAATTATGGGCCAGCATCAAAATACTACGATTTGTTCGCGTCAAAAGAGGACATAAGCTTCTACAAAGAAATGGCTGTCAAGCATGGAAGAAAAGCCTTAGACCTGGGAGTAGGTACCGGCCGGGTTGCCCTTGAATTAGCCAGAGCAAAGGTCACCGTACTGGGCATCGACAATTCCAAATACATGCTTGATGTGGCCAGACAGAAACTGAAGAAAGAAAAGCCATCAACAAGGAAGCGCATAACGTTAAAACTTGGAGATATGCGAAACTTCAGTCTAAAAGAAACTTTTCCTTTCATTTACATAGCGTCATCAACATTCGAGCATTGCATAACAGAAAAAGACCAAGAAAGATGCTTAACAAGCGTTTACAACGCACTAGGCAGTGAAGGAGTGCTAGCGTTTGATATATCCCAACCTAGACCTGAAAAACCAGAAACTTCCTGGTGGATAGATAGGAAAGAACTCAACAGCAAAGAAATCGTGAGAACCATATTTTCGAGACGAAAACCTCAAACCAATGTTATTTCAGTAAACCTCTTCTTCGACGTTTACGAGGAGGGGAAATTCATGGAAAGATATTATGAATATGGGAAGGCACGAATATCTTCTAAAGAAGAGATTGAAAAAATATTGGAAACTGTACGATTCAAAGTGAACCATACCTATGGGGACTTTGATAAGTCCGCCTATGACGAAAAAAGCCAAAAAGCAATATTCGTCGTTAAGAAATAATATGTCTTTTAGGTGCTGATTATTACTGAAATCTAAGCTCTACGTGCGCAGCTTCTAGATCGTACATGCATGCAAAAAAATCCGACTAATACATACATCAAGTGATGTAGAAACGACAAAATCTTCAACTGGGAACCGATTTTCATCTCACCTTCCTTCTTAAGAGTGACTCGAAAGAGGATTTGCCCCCCGCTCAACTGTGGCGTGCTATTGCTTTTGCAGATCTGCGAACTATTTTTATCGGCATCAGGTGTTAGTTTATGCTATTGGTGATTTGAGGTGGAGAAGAAAATCGTCAATACGGAGTTTTTGGAGTCTACTGTGGCCAATGTCCTAATGGGAATGGAAGGGTCAAGATGATTGCAGGAGAGTTGAAGAGGCTAGTCGACACAGTCCGTTATGGATGGTTGGAACTCCCTGAAGTAGAGCCTGGGTTCGAATTTCAAGAATTCAGAAAGGGTTTAGAGTGGTTCGCTAGTGTGCAGTGCCGGATGTGTCTGGATGGTGGAGGTGCACCTTACGAAAATAGAGAATGCGCCAAGGAGAAGAAGCTTGAAAGCTGCCTTCTTTGCGACGATTACCTCACCTGCAAACACACAGAATATCAACGAGACTGGTATCCATTTGTTGTCGAGAACTACAACCGTGTCAAACAAGTGGGCTTTCAGAAGCATCTCCAAGAAGAGGAGGAAAGAGCTAGAGCAGGGATCGACCTAATGGGCCACTTGGAACGGAGATGCTGCAAAGTCGTCAAGCTCGAAGAGTAGTGTGTGCATAGATGTTGGGTTAGATCCGTAATGCTGAAGGGAGTTGCTTTGGAATCAAAAACTGAACTAAGCGAAGAAGATCATCAGTTGATTGAGGCAGCAAAAGAAGCCGCTGATCGGTTACATGTTGATGATGTTCATGAAGTAGCTGCTGCCCTTCGAACGAGGGATAAGAAAGTGTTCACTGGGATTCACATAGAGGCCAATGTAGGATTTGCAGATGTGTGCGGTGAAGTTGCAGCAATCTGCACCGCGATCTCGTATGGATACAGAGATTTTGAGGCTATTGTAGCGATTTGGGGAGACGGGAAAGGCACCTACAAGCTACTGAGCCCCTGTGGGCGATGCCGTGAAATAATCAGTGACTTCAACGAAGACACTTGGGTTATCGTCGGATCATTGGATCATCCTTACAAAGTAAGTATCTCGGATTTGCTACCGTTGAAAACGGAATAGTCGGGAGAAAAGGCATAATTGCATGTGCTGATAGCAAGCTCTTGTGCGCATGCTCTACTGGATTTCCTTTAGCTTTGACCACGTTTCTTCAGCCTCACCCTCCCATCTTCTAATTCATGAGGAGGCGAAAACTTTGTCACCTAAGCGCATTTTCTAAGGTTTTGTCAAGCTCAGGGAGTGTGTCAAAATTTTCTAATTCTTCAGGTTTTATCCATCTGTATTCGGTATGCTCCCAATCCAATTCTATATCTGGTTTGTTCTTCAATTCTAGGAGAACCGGATGATCGATCCAGGTCACCCCTAGCTTGGGATCTTTGAATTCATAGGGTCTCCCGATGTGGATTGATGAAATATTGTTTCCAGAGATTCCTGTCTCCTCTTGAACCTCTTCCAGCGCCTTTTTGCGGATAGGTTTCAGTTCTTCGAGATAACCTGCGACGGGAAACCATTTTCCTTGATATGTACGAACCTTGTGGCTCCGTTTCAACAGAAGGATCTTGCTTCTATATTTTATGAAGACGGTCACAGAGAGGGCAACATCAGAATCCGAATAATCAATCTTTCCATCTGGATATCTCGGCAAGCTTCTAGCAAATCTTCTAATAGTCTTAGATATTCTCTGTTCTCGTTTATCCATGATTGAAGATTGATGGATCGACTATTTGAACAATACGATACCTATACCTTCGCAGGCTCGTCACAACAGCATATCTAAGATTTCTTTGCCCATGCGTGTGCGGTAACATGCTCAGGGAGAAAGAGTGTAAGCTTCTGAATCCACTACTTCTTTTTCTCACGTTTTCGCTTCTCATCGATAGCGTCTCTTACCCATTGTGAAGCGTTGGTGACTTCTCTCAAATATTTTAGTTGGTCTGTTCTTAGGCGTACTCCATAGTGAATCTTCTTCTTATCAGTCATGACCACTATTTACTGACGACGGGTGAGGCAAGATAAAATTTATGAATTCTCAAGATGTATTCCGAATCATAGAGACACCTTCAGGACTTGTCTAGAATCTGAGGAAGCTCACGTCATGAGAGTCAAGACTTACAGAGAACTGGAGTTGAAGGATGAACTCCTTCCTTTGATCGATCAAGCGCTATGGGAATACCTCAATCCCCTAGAGTTTGAGCAGGATATCGAGGTGGATCCAAGGCTGAAATGCGGGCCAGTGGGCTATGCTGCCATACGGAAAGGGTCCGTAGTCGGCTTTGTGGGTGTCATGGATATGGTGACCAGAAGTGTCGACGGCTCAGAAGTGAAAGTGGGAGGTATCTGGGACGTAGCCACCCACCCAGCGCATACAAGGAAGGGAGTNNNGACGATCAGACATAGCCTATAAATTCTACCGAAAAATCGGCTACGAAGAGGTTCTGGCCTTCCCGAGTGCCTACAAGATAATTAAACCAGCAAAGAGACCAGTCAATCCAGTTGGAGAGAAGATGAAACCAGATTGGAACAAGATGCTAAGAGTCTACCGTCAGGTGACAAAAGACCTGACGGGGTTGGTTCTCAGAAGTGAGGAATATATGAAGATGCTGGAGTTGAGAAAGATCATCCAATCTGAAAAAACGATACAGACAGAAGAAGGATACGCATTCTTGAAGGAAGATGAAGGTAGAGTTTCAATAAAGGAGATTATGGCACCCACGAAAGAAGAGACTGTCCGACTCATAAAGAAAGCTGAGGATAAAGCGCTCAGGACAGTGGTTGATCGCACAGTGCTATCAGAAAGAATATTGAACGCCTATGAATCTCAAGAGTACATGACCCTGACCCACAGCTATGGAGTGCTGATGGCCAAGCCTCTCATCAGATCGACCACTTTCAAGGAAATCTACGGCAACAACTTCTATCTAACCAGCGCAGACATTTTCTAGATCCACCTGTCCTAGTAAGTTGTTCTAAGTAGAGTTTAAGCTGCGACACTCTTTTTGCCACCATATGTTTACGTCTACATGATGTACGATTGATAGATGAAGACTTTGCGGATGGTCATGGGGATTATTGATGTTTTTCTCCAAGAGACATGCCAAGCAGCAGTATGGAATTCCGTTTTGTGGATTCAAGATTTGCCTGACGAGCAGCACGCATCATTGGATGAAATCCTAGCTGGGGTACTCGAAAATCAAAAGTCTTTACTTTTTGAATATTCTGCCCACACAGTTGAGGAGCACATTTGCGAGTTAAGCATGTATCCTGCGAGGACAATGATAGAGCAAAGGAACCATCCTAGCGCCGAGTGGAAACAACGATATGTTCCCAGAAAGGACTTGTAAGGAATGGCAAAGCATATTATGGATCACCTTTTTCCAGACAAATGAGAAAGAAACTGCAGCAGTCACCTAGTCAAAAAAAAGACATAGTGCAGCGGATAATGATTTTTGATTATCTTGTACCAATAATATATCGCGGGCCATTTGGCTTAAATGATTTCTGTGTGTTGGTTACCACATGATTGAATGTTAACAAGGAAGGAAGAAGGGATGCAAGAGAAGCTAATATGCGCTTTGCTCTTTGGGGAGGCGGAGACAGAAAAAGAAGTTGAGCAAATAGCTAGATCGTACCAAGACTGTCCATACGTAAGCTTCATGGCAACCAAAGGAAGAAAGCTCTTTGCCACATTCTTTCTTCCAAGGAGACAGAGATGGTGGATTACGTATGTGGAGCAAAAGCCCGGAGAGACCTTTGGGTTAAAAAAGGCTAAGGTCACTATTGTAGACCACGTTCAATACCCCAGACAGTTGAGGATGCGACTACCTAGAAAGCCACAGAAATCTTCACCATGCGGAGCAAACTGTGGAACATGCCCCGCCTATGAAAAATGTGTATGTTGCCCAGCCACAACATTCTACAAACATACCCCACAGAACAGAGTCTCTTAAGAAATGCACGCCCAGGTCTCTTCCTGCCCATTCAGGTGCTCACAAAAGTGTTATAATCGGCTTGGTTTCTAGTTGATGGTGTCAAGCTGTACATGGTGGTTCGTTTTGGCTCGTGAAGATACATCATTGTCCTTTGAAGAATATCTTGGACAAGGTGTGGATCTGGATAGTGGAGTGATCTTGGATGCAGGAATGGGCTTTGGGATCACAACCCTTGAGATTGCAGAGAGGATAAGCCTCAAGAAATCGAAGGCTAGAATAATAAGTGTGGACATTGCCCCCCCCCCCAAGCCTTTGAACTGGCGCGAAAACGTCTGCGACCCCATGGATTCTTGGAACTAGTCACTTTCATCAGAGCTGACCTTTCAAATATGCCACAGATAGCAACCGAATCAGTGGATCTTGTTGTTTCCACACGTACAATCTCCGACATCAACTCCTATCCCTGTCGCCTGACAAGAGCGATCGCTGAATTTTACCGGGTCCTAAAGACGGAAGGCCAAATCATCTTGAGCGATGAGGTGCCTACCTGGAAGGCCTCATCCAAAGAGGAAGAGGTAGCAGTGACAAGATGGCAGATTGCCAAGGCAATCTCTCATCTGGTTGGGAGACCACACGCCAACGAGGTGGAGCCAGAGGATCTAGAGTTCGTGCTAAGCCTCTTGGGTTTCCAACAATGCAAGTGGACCCTCTTTGAAGGACAGAAGATACCACAACGAAGAGTCAACCATTTTGTCGACACAACCTCCAAACTGGCCTCAGAAATAGAGTATAAAAATCTGAAGAACGCGTTCCAAGACGCTATCAAAGCTGTGAAAGAAACCTTTCAGAAGAAAATGGTGTTTTCCCTCCAAGATATATCATAAGAGCCAACAAAGGATAAATGGGCAGTTTAGTGGGGAAATCATTGAGCCGGTCAAGATCGGGCTAACTCTCACGTTTCCCTGACTTGCATCCTTACGTGTATGCACGGTTATTGATCTGTCAGATGAGAAAGGTCTAAGGCTTTTTCTCCGGAAATTGTTACGCGTATATGCTTGATTCTCAGAACTTAGGGATATATGTCCGGGCTGAGAATTCTTAGTGACTTGTTGGTTCGCTTGAAGCTTTCTTCCATCTCTTCTTTGCCCGTCAGAGCTCTTATGGAGTCTATTATCTCCGGAGTTTGGACGCAGTGTGGGTCGAAGGCTTGAACCAGCTTTAATCTGTAATCGGTCACTTGCAGGTGGTCGTACCAAGTACATACCTCATAGACATCGGCGGAGGGGCGGACAACTCTCCGGATATATTCGAAGATTGTGTCAGTGGAGTGGAGTCCCATGTTGCCTCTCACAAGTATACTTCGGGGAATACTGCAGAGCAGGTCTATGACGTTCTTGCTTGAGGCTTTCTGTTCTAAATCGAGTACCACTACCTGGATTGCTAGAAGAATAGATGGAACTGCAATAGAGGTGAACATGAGGCTCTTGGGGAATATTTGCCCTATCTCATCGCGAAGCTTTCTTGATGTACCGTACGGTTCGGTTGGGGTCATGGTGTCAACTGGCCCATGTTGTCCCCTCATAGGCTCAGACCCAGGTCGAATAAGCGTAGAAGTTGCATTTTTTATGCCGAACTGGACGTCTAATGGTTGGAGGGTTCTTGTTAAGGCCACGGCGAAAGGGGATGGTATGCGCACCGAATCGGCTTTTCTAGCTTCATCATAATTTATGGTTGACATAAACGCTTGGATATCTGCGACGCCGAGGGGTTCACCTGTTTGGAAAATACTCTTGACATTGTATTTTGAATAGAATTCTTCCTTGTTCTTCTTTCCCACACCACTTGGTGTAGCATCTACAGCCACATCTATCTGCGGAAGCACATCGGCAAGTAGTCCTTGCACATCAATTTTTGCGGCCTCAAACTTCTCAACGTCTTCATGGTGTGTAACATAAATTCGAAACCCCTTTCTGAAGGCCATACGAGCAAATATATCCGGTTCCTTGAAGCCCACCCCAACCAGTTCAATATCCGGTTGAGCAGACACGGCTTCAGCGATCCTCGTACCTTGCGAGCCATATCCAACAAGCACGATCTTGATCTTTCTCATTCTTCTTCCACATCACAGTCATTGTACATAGAATGTACATGCGTAGCTTTCGGTGGTGTTAACAATTCTAAGTTCAGAGTAGAACAGCATACAACTATCTTTGTCTAATCTCAATAATAACCTTTCAACAAACCATGCATTTGGTTCATGTAGGCGCTAATGATACCTCTTCTGGATGAAAAAGAACATTAGACAAATATAACTCCTTAAACGATGACTGGAAGCGGTGAGTGAAATGGCTGTTTCCATAAGATGGCTGGCTCATGCTGGTTTCCAAATTAGCGTCGATGGAAGAACCGTCTATATCGACTTGGAGAGATATGGCGAGGCCTCTGAAAAGGCAGACCTGATACTGGTAACACATTCACATACTGATCATTGTGATCCAGACGAGATTAAGACGGTTCGTAAAGAGGATACTGTGATTATTGCCGCTGAAGACTGCGTCACAAAAATAGGTGGAGAGGTTAAGACGCTTAAAGCTGGAGAAGAGACCATGGTTGACAACATAAAGGTTAGAGCTGTAGAAGCTTACAACCACAAGCGTTTCAGATCTCCCGGAACGCCTTATCATCCCAAGGGTTTAGGAGTCGGCTACCTGATAACCGTGGAAGGGAAGACGATTTATCACGCGGGCGACACCGACCTCATCCCCGAAATGCGGCACCTCGGACGGATAGATGTCGCATTGCTTCCGAGTGGAGGCACCTATACGATGGACAACACTGAAGCTGCCGAGGCTACATTAGAAATCAACCCCAAAGCTGTAATGCCCATGCACCGATGGGACACGGACCCTGAAGAATTCAAGAAGGAGGTGGAGGCCGATTCGAACGTCAAGGTTCTGCTGTTGAACGAGGGCGAAGAGTATCAAGTGCCTTAGAGCCATTTCGGAACACAGGCACTTCAATGGGCGGGATTATTCAAATCGTCTTCTAGATTTTCAGGTTAGGAACAGAGTCGCAACTCCGACAACCACTACCTCAGCCCCCATGCATGCGTGTGAACAGTTACAATCACTCTATAGATAAAACGATTGAAGCTCCTCCTTGAACTGTTGAAATCAAATAAGATCTCAGGTATATTCGCGTGCAAACGTGGTCCAGTTCCCAGTCAAGATTTGTTATGGACAGATACCGCTTCCATAACACGATGACACAATATCCTTAAGTGCGGGTACATCTGAACATGTCCGAAGTGTACTAATGTTGCTTCTGTCGTCCGCACCAAATCTCCTCAACATGGTTAAGTGTGGTTAGAGGTCATGGTGTGATGGTGCTCTCTAGGTTTTGTTTCCCGGAGGGATTCGATAAGGACTTGAGGATGCTGGTGTTCTCCATGGCCTCCAGACGTGTCGCTCTAGGGTTCACGTTTCTGGTGAGACCCACCTACTTCGCACTGCTAGGTTTCAGCCCCACTGTCATCGGTATCCTGCTCTCCCTTGCCACCTTCGTGGCTGCTCTACGCCACATCACCTTTGGTCTACTCTCCGATAGGTACGGCCGTAAACTCTTCCTACTACTTGGCAGTGTCTGTGCCACAACTCGTCTCATAATCTTCGCCATAAGCACAGACATCCGGCTCCTGGCTGTGGGACAGGGCATCGGAGCTCTGGGCGAGGGTTCTGGTGCAGGGCAACCTGTGGTCTCAGGATACATAACCGAGAAGACCTCAGAAGCTCAACGATCAAGCGTATTCACCACACTAGGAGTCACGAATGCGCTAGCTACCGTCGTCGGCTTCCTCATGAGTGGGCTTCCCGCTTTCTTTCGAAGCAGCATAGGTGTCAACCTGATTCAGGGGCATTCTTGGCTCTGGTGGATAGGTGCCATAGCATCCATAGGTTCTATTCTTCTTGTCATACCCATCCGGGAAGTGAAGCATCTCAGAAAGGAGGACCAGCATAAGAAGGAGAACTTCATGGGCGTAAGATCCTGGGCCGTGATAGCCCGGTTCTCCCTGGTACGCTCATTGAGCGGTGTGGGCTGGAGTCTGATCAGTTCTCTTCTTCCCCTCTACTTCTTCCTCCGCTTCGGGGTTGGCTCCGAAGTTCTAGGGCCCATCTATGCATTCAGCCGATTGTTCACCATCCTCAGCTACCTGTTGATTCCCAAAGTCACAGGATACTTTGGAGCCATAGGTACCCTAGTGGGATCCCGAGTCGCCACTGCGTTAATAGCAACGGCCCTATCGGTCACCAACTGGTATCCTGCGGCCCTCCTCCTGCTCATTGTCTTCAGAATCGTCGCGCACTTCACTGTACCCATCAGACAATCCTTCGCCACCACCTTGGTCGCCTCGGAGGAGACAGCCACAGCCGTGGGAGTAAGCAACTTCTCCCGTATGACCTTCCGAACCGCAGCGCCTACGGCTACAGGTTACATGTTCGAAGCTGTCAGCCTCTCTCTTCCCTTTATGCTAGGATCAATTCTTATAGCAGCAAACGCAGCACTCTACAGAATCTTCTTCCATTCCAAGACAAAGCCCAACGAATAAACCCGTTCACAGACCACTAACGAAGGGATTTTACACAAAACCTAACCGGACACAGACTTCAAATTGCCCATCAAAGATCAGGCTCAGAGGCAGATAACTTTCCACATATTGAGTAAGAATCTATGCATGCGTGCAACATTGGGCGCCTACACCCCGAGATCGGTTAGAATACTTTACAGAAAAACTGGACAGAATCAGAAGAGGATTCTCGACATCACTTTTTGTTCTGCCAGGAATAGCTCCTCATCTCAGGAGAGTCTCCATAACCACAGGCTGCACATCGCCTCTTCTTAACATTGTAGGATCGCCTACCACAGCGTCTACACTTGATATGCAAAGTCTTCCCTGCACGCTTCCCAAAAGAGGCAGTGCCCTTGCTCTTCTTTCCCAAAATGCTCACCCAGGGGGCGGAGAGACGATGACCACGTTGTCCCCTCTCACAATTATAGTGCCTAACTTTCTCAGCTTCTCCCTGTTGGTGGTGTCTTCCGTCTCCTCAAGCACCAGGTTGAGATGCTGGTCAAAGCCCTTCAGCTTCCCACGCAGGCTCCTTCCACCCCTAAGCTTCACCAGAACAGTCCTTCCCAGACTCTCTTCCAGGATTTCGGTGGTCATCTCGCGCATAGATTGCACTCTCGTTGATCTTTACTGCTTGCCTTCTATAGGTGCAAACGGGAATCATTTAAAGGTTATTGCACAAGTGTAGAGCAGCGATGCCTAAAACCATCAAGAGACACTTTCTGAAAGAGAGGGAGACGGAGAGGATTCTCCAAGAGCTTTCCGACCATCTTGATATCAGAACTGAACAGCTGTTGGGATCTGATCCACGCATCGAACTAGCAGAGACCAATTCCACCCAAATTTTTGTCGTTCAGGAAACGCCTATATTAGCCAGGATCCAGAACAGACTGTTTCCAACCCTGATGTTTAAAGAAATCTTCCAATTTCTTCCTAAGATTGTAGTTGATATGGGTGCTGTACCACATATCTGCAATGGGGCAGATGTGATGGCCCCCGGAGTTGTCTGCGTTAACGGGGACTTCAACCGAAACAAGATTGTGGTGATCGTTGATGAAAAACATCACAAACCTCTGGCTGTAGGCGTGGCCCTCTTCGATTCACAGCCCATGAGAAAGCTTAAGCAGGGAAAGGTTGTGGAGAACATACATTATGTAGGCGATAGACTATGGAAAATACTGAAGCGGATACAGTGAAGTACTCTAGGGGGTATGAAACTAAGGAAATATTTAAAGTCGCATCCTAACACTCTACTGGAGGATCAATGACGATGCCGGATTCCAGAAACCAGACAGCGAAGACCTACGTGAGAGCCTTGCTGTTGCGAAACCTGGATGATGTGCAGACTATCAAACGAGAAGTGAAATCAGGAAACATCCTCATTCTGAGAATTGGTGCTCTGGCGAGAAAGAGCGTGGAGGATGTCAAGCGAGCGGTAGATGAGTTATGCAAATTCGCAGAATCTACTGGTGGAGATATCGCACGTCTTGGTGAGGAACGGGTAGTTATCACCCCCCCCTCTATCCATATCTGGCGAGGGAGAGATACCACTCAGAAGGAGAGTACTACCGAAGCTTAACGGTCTCTAAGACGGCTGGGGTCTTAACCTTGACTCTATATCTTCTTTGAAGATTCTTTGCCACACTGAAGGATTTTCCCTTCTCCCCGTGGCACACAATTATCCTCTCGGGTTTGGGTGAGACCCGACGAAGGTAGTCGAAGATCTGATTCCTGTCCGAATGTCCCGAGAAGCCTTCTATGGAACTGATCTGCATGTTAACCTTTGTTATTTCAATCTTTCCCTCACTGTTAATCATAGGCGCTTCAGCCAGACCCTTCTGAATTCTGCTGCCCAGAGTACCCTCAATCTGATAACTGACAAAGATCATGGTATTTCGTTTGTCGGATGCCAAACGTTTGAAGTAGTCGATTACCGGTCCGCCCTCCAGCATTCCTGAGGTGGCTAGCACTATGCTCGGCTTCCCTTCCACGATCTCTTCCCTAGCGCTGGGGTGCTCTACGATGGTGAAGTAATCGGACTTGAAGGGGTTCACGCCTTTATGCAGGATACTGTTTCGCACCTCTTTCGCTAGATATTCTGGGTAGGCTGTGTGGATGGCCGTCGCCTCAGAGATCATTCCCTCCACAAATACTGGACTCTCCCTCATTACGCCACGTTGCATATAACCGTCGATTATCAGCATGATCTCCTGAGCTCTACCCACAGCAGGGACTGGTATCAGCACCTTACCTCCTCGGTCCAGCGTTTCATTCACGATGGAGGCAAGCTTGGTCTCGGCCTTAACTCTGGAGGGCATAACATCCTTGGGGGCTCCATATGTGCTTTCAGTTATCAAGGTCTCTACCCTTGGAAACTTGGTGGCAGCACGTTCAAGCAGCATGGTCCTACCGTATTTGTAGTCTCCAGTGTAGACGATGTTATGTACGCCTTCTCCGATATGCAGATGTATCACCGAGGAGCCTAGGATGTGTCCTGCGTTGTGCAGTGTGAGCCGTACATCTGGGGCGATATCTGTTACTGCTCCGTATCTCAACGGGATAGTATGCAACACAGTCTCCCGAACATCCTTCTGGTCGTAGGGTGGAATCACTCCCTGTTTGCTCATTACGTCTAGATAGTCCAACTGAAGTAGGGTCATGAGACTGGAGGTTGGGGCCGAGCAGTAGACCGGACCGTCGTACCCGTACTTGAATAGAAAAGGAAGGAAGCCGCAGTGGTCCAGATGTGAATGGGTTATGGCTACAGCATCTAAGGTATCTATATCGAACTGTGGGGTGTCGAGTCGTGGAAAAGCCTCCAAGGGATCTGTAGAGCCGGGGTTAATACCGCAGTCCAGCAATACTTGGCTCTCCCTCGTCTGCACTAGGATGGCGGATCTTCCAACCTCCTGGAATCCACCCAACGCTGAGATGCGGACATCCCCCACTCCGTGCACAGAAGGCCTAAAGATTCTCTCTCCCACTGTACGGAGTATTCTCTCCCGGTCTTTGCTCTCGGAATGGAGGTAATGTCTCATGTGAGTCACGATCTTCGATGGGATCGGTGGGCTCCGAAGGACGCGGGGTCTCCACCGGGTCTCCCTTACGATCTCCTGTAGAATAGCGCCGTTCTTTCCAATAACCAAGCCTGGTTTCTTGGCTTCTATCACTACCTCGCCTAGGCTGGGATCAAAGGTTATGTTTGAAATTCCTGCTTCTTTAGGCACAATCTCATCGATGGTTCTTTCTGTCTCCTCCTCGGGTAGTCTTACGGAAGGATCAGATCGTACCACTATCCGCTTTCTAATCAGGTTGACGATGTCCCCGATTATGTAGCTTTGCTCGAAAAGAATCTCTGGCTTCTTTGTATACACCGCCAGAGCTGGGCCTTCGAATTCGATGCGGCTGATCTCTGCTTCTTTCGGGATATTCTCTAATATGATCTGGCTGATCTCTGCCTTCGTTTTGCCGCGGGATGTCACGCTTTTTGGTCGCTCCTCACGGGTCTCCTAGTATCTTTCCCTTCTCTTCCTCGCTCAGCTCACGGTAACCTGTTTCATCAATCACGGACAAGTCAAAGCTGTCTCCGCTGGCGGTGTCTCGTTTCATGGCAGAGTCGACGGCACGCACAACCACGGATATGAGGTCTCCTACCGCCATATCTTCTCTGTACTTGTCTTCCAAGACGCCGTAGGCTATGGGAGACCCGGAGCCTGTGGCGACACATTTTTCTTCTGTGAGGCTGCCGAAGGGATCCAAAGAGAAGACATGGGCTCCGGTGGTATCGATACCTCCCACGACAACTTGGGCGATCATGGGAGCCATACGAGAAGAGAATAGGAGGTTTGCCACCAGTCGAGCTGCAGAGTTTATGGGCATGGGGCGTCCGGTGTCTAATTTGAAGAGCTGAGCGTTCATCTTGAGGACCTCAACAGTTCTTTGCGCATCGGCCACGTTACCCGAGATAGTCATGGCTAGATGGCCATCGATCTTGTATATCTTCTTACCCCTCTTGTGAGCTACGAAAGTTCCCATCGTCACCCGGGTGTCCGAGGCCAGGATGACGCCATCTTTACAGACTACACCAATCGTTGTTGTTCCCTTCAGTGTTGACGGACTATTGGATCCATACTTTGTTCCATACATATTCTGTTTCCCCCGAGAATTGAATTCTCCCAACATATACTTCGGGAGAAGTAACTGAAATGTAGTCATTACTGAATATTTAAAAACGTTTCGCGTCTTTAATAAGCGGTGGATCTGATTCTAGTGTGATTTAATTGACTAAGAAGCTACATCGCATGCAACTCCCCAGAGAAGTCATAGTAGGGGATAAAACCCTAGAGCTTGTGTGGGATATCTGTAGAAAGCTTGGTTTCTCCAATTCAGCTCTGGTAGTGACAGGCCCGAATACCCGCAAGATTGCAGGGGAGAGGATTGTAGATCAACTATGTGACGCCGGCGTGGAGACCGAATATATCACTGTGTCTTCCTCCACCATGTGGGATGTCAGGGCGGTGGAAGAGAAGATCCGAGAGCTGACGCCGCAGGTAGTTCTCGGAATAGGTGGAGGTACAAAAATCGATGTTGCAAAACTCAGTTCTGCCCGACGAGACCTTCCGTTCATAAGTATACCCACCACAGCATCCCATGATGGGATTGCAAGTCCTGTCGCCTCTGTCAAGGGACAGAATAAACCCTATTCCATAACAGCACAGTCGCCCATGGCTATAATCGCCGATACCCTAGTCATTGTCCAAGCTTCCCATAGGCTAGTGGCAAGTGGATGTGGCGACGTGGTGTCCAAATTCACATCGGTCAACGACTGGAAACTGGCCCACAAAGTGAAAGGCGAGTATTACGGGGATTACGCCGCCAGCCTAGCTTTGATGAGCGCTAGGCTGGTGGTAAGAAATGCGGAGGATATAAAGCCTGAGAGGGAGGAAGGCGTCCGGGTTCTCTTGGAGGCCCTTATAAGCTGTGGCGTCGCGATGAGCATCGCAGGCAGCAGCAGGCCGTGTAGCGGCTCGGAGCATCTTTTCAGCCATGCTCTGGACGTTATCGCACCCGATGGTGCCATGCATGGCGAGCAGTGTGGTGTGGGGGCGATAATGATGGCTTATCTTCATGGGCTAGATTGGAAGCAGATAAAAACTACATTACAGAAGGTTGGTGCGCCGACAACAGCTGAGGAGTTGGGGATAGCGCCTGAATCCGTGATTAAAGCTCTAGTTGAGGCACAGTCTATCCGGCCTGAACGGTATACCATACTAGAAAAGGAAAAATTAGACTATGAGTCTGCAGAGGAACTTACGAGAGCTACTGGGGTGGTTGAATAGAAAGGGTTCCTTAGCATTAGGCTTGTTGGTTAAGGCTATTCTGCACCGCTCTCTTTTGTCTCAAATGTTTCGATGAAACTTATCTTAGTCTTCTCTGGAAAGAATCTTTGGATATCCGTGGTTATGCCTCTCTTAGCTAGCTGTAGTCCTTCTATATAGAATGCTTCCTCAGGCACCTTTATCTTGGCAGTCTTCTTTGTCATTTTTAGGGAGAATTTCTCTATATCCACTGCGGGTATCCTTCGATGCACTAGAGCCTTCATCTTTTCCTTCTTTGTTTTCAGTTTCTTCTCAACGGTCAGGTCGTAGACAAGCGTCTTTCCAGCCAATGGGGGATTAAAGTCCAGTCTAACTCTGCCCGAGCCTACAGTCCTGACTGTGGCGGGTCTTCCATTAATCTCCACCCGCATTCCCACCTCGGGGGTGATCCCCTGCGAGGTTAGCCTTCGGACAGGATACAACTTCACCTTCTCTGGGTCACGGGGTCCAAAGGCCTTCTCAGGCGGTATCTCAACCGATGAGGGTTTACCCACTTCTAAGTCCAGTAGCTTCTCATCTAACGCCTCCAAAACCCATCCTTCACCGACCACCACCAGTTTTGGTTCGTAGATCTCTCCTTCCTTATAGAGGCCTTCTTTCTTGGCTACATCTTTGATCGTTGTGTCAAAGACCTCTCCGGTTTCCTTAACCTTGGAGGTGTAATCAACGTAGATGAAATCTTCTTTTTCTATGACCATCAGTAGTCATCTCGTGTATTCCTACTGATTGTAAGGCTTGCCTTTAACTTTATTCCACATACTACACGAGAACTGTTGTTCTTCGTTGCCAACCTCAGACTTCTATAGATTTTTCTTCTGTTCTGAGTCAATCATATTCAGTGGTTGACGGACTTCTCAACAGGAGACGGTCGCTTTAGAACCCGCGTCAAGCAGTTAGGGGGAGATCTGTGCTGTCTAGTGGATTGAGGATGGTGTCTGTGATGACCTTGGGTGCGCAGTCCTGGGAGCCGTCCTCGCTGAGTACGGGTATCCTAGCAGGTTTTAAATCTTGTAGGGGGTGTATGGCATTCTTGAGGATTATGTTTGAGGGACGGGTATGCTGAAGATGTCTACTACGAGGATCATGAAATCTGGCACCAGTTCTCGGTCGCCTACAAATGCCGAAGCCTTCATAAACTTATCCTTCACATAGTCTTATTTCGGGTTCAAAATGTCGCTTTCAGGAAAATTATACATGTGGGGAGATAAGGCGAGATATGCTCCAGAAGAGCCTGGAGTCTATGCATTCTACAACGAAGATCGAGATCCAATCTACATTGGTGGTAGTAGAAATCTGAGACAAACGTTTACCCGTCACTTAGAAACGAATTTTTCCGATGATCCGCGCAAGCGTGAAACAAGATATTATAGGAGAGAGCTTACTTCAGACTGGGAGGAGAGGGCTAGAGAGATTCTAGGAGAGTGTAGACGAGAGCGGGGGGAGCTTCCAAAGTTGAATATTCCTAGTGAACTGCCTGAAGAGAAAGTTTCTAGAGAGTTTGGGTTCCATTTCTACAGAGATGTCGACGAACCACTCGGCGAGTCAGCCTTAAGCCTAACAGATTTATTGGGCAAGATCGTGACCATTTCGGCGGATTCTCTAGAGTTCCATCAAGAGAGAGGCGATTTCGCCAGATGGATTCGTGATGTCTTCAAGGAGACTCAACTTGCGGACAGAGTTGATACAGTAAAGAAGACTGGTGAACAGCTTAGACAGGAACTCTTGAACATCCTACGCAACCCACACTTGGCGGAATGTCCCAAATGCGGGACATCAACCAAGCCAGTTAAGACTTGGAAGATGGCTGGCAGGCCGAGCAAGACAGGTGAAAAACTGCAGCTTACTATAGCTCTCTATAAATGTAGCAATTGTCAAAAGACGTATAGAAAGGCACTCAAGAAAGAGCTCATCAGCCCATAGGCGGGTTAGTGGTTGTGAGGCGTGAATACCCCGCCCAGCCTATTGTAGGTGCAGGAGTTATCATTGTTCACGACGGCAGGCTGGTTCTTGTGAAGAGAGGGGTAGAACCTGGGAAGGGAAGGTGGAGTATTCCAGGAGGTGCTGTGGACCTAGGAGAAGGGGTAAGGGAGGCTGCCCTCCGAGAGGCGGAGGAGGAGTGTGGCTTGAACATAGAGATAGTGAATGAGAGGCCTATGGATGCTATTGACAGCATCTACCTCGACGAGGAGGGAGGATTTCGATATCACTATGTTTTGCTGCAGTTTTTGGCCAGGCCTGTTGGAGGGCGCTTGAAGCCAAGTAGCGATGCTCTAGATGCCAAGTGGGTCCCATTGGAAATAGTGGAAACCTACCCTTTGACAAAGTCCTTCCGCTCGTTCTTTGAGAAGCATCGACAAGACTTGGAGAATCTTGACCAATAACCAAAAACTCTGTTCATCATAATTTGTCACAATTCTGTGGAAAAATCTTAAATAGGGTTGCGTAGTATCTACGTAGCATTCAAACGTTTAAAATACGTAGAGAGCTTACGATGAAATACAGGATAGTTATCGAGAGACCTTTCGGCAGAATCGAATTAGAGGCTGAAGAGCTGGAGGAGATTCTGAACGAGCTGCGATCCTTTCCTGAATGGATGAACGTCATCGACCAGTCGATCCTAGAACGGGCGCTGGCTCCAGAGCAGAGGGAAGAGCTGATGGGCATCGTAGAGTCCACCGTGGACGGGCCCGCCATAATCGTGCCAGAAGAGAAGTTGACCTCCAAGGAGGCCATCGGACTGTTGTTATATGCCTCAGGTCCAGACGGTCTAGAACCGAAGGAGATCAGCAGGCTGCTCTCTCTGAGCGGTATGAATATAGCAGGCTACGCCGCCAGAATCAGTGAGATGAAGCGCGAAGGCAGTCTACTCAAAGAGGGAGACGTCTACAAACTCTCAGTAAGGGGGAGAAACTGGGTTGAAGAGATCATATCAAGACTACGCGGTTAAGAAAAACCGGCCTAGAGCGGAGGAGACCCCAAGCCTCAAGGTCAATATCAAATATGGCTCTCTAGAGTCAACCTGCGAGGGGTCGGCAGACGAGGTCCTGAAGTTCGTCTTCAACTTCATAAAGGATGTATATCCCGATTATGAGATCGTTAAGGCACTTACCCTTACCGTGAATCTGGAGCAACTTCTGAGGAAGCTAGAGGGGATCATAGCCTTTCTTCCCAAGGGACGCCCAGTGATTCTAAAGGCCACCGAGGAATTAACGGATAGCGAACTCCTCCTCACTTACCTGGTTGCGGCCTACGCTGGAAACCAGATGGGCATGGCTGAGGATGAGAATCTCTCTATGGCGGATTTGTTGGAAAAGACAGGTAAGCCAGCTGGCACAGTAGCTGGTCGCCTGAGCGAGTTAGTAGGCGAACTATATGTAGAACGAGTGGGACGTGGTAAGTATAGGATAACTGCATATGGAGTCAAGGAGTTCATGAATGAAGTGTTACCTAAACTGGAGGAAGCCCAATGAAAGATGAAAGATTGCTAGACAGAAGGAAGACCCAAGAGAAAGAGGGTATTGAGATCTACCTAAAGTATGGCGGGTTTGAAGAAGACTTCAGAGGTCCAGTAGATCAGGTGCTACGAGCCCTAATGTCCTCTCTCCAGAAGATTCATCCTGGTTTAGAGCTCTTATCCCAGGTGCAGTTAACAGTAGATCTGCAAGATCTGATAAAGAAGATGGAGGGTATAGTTGCCATCGCACCCACGGGACCAGTATTGCTATCTGACAAGGAGTTCACAATCAAGGAACTTGTGGGGTTGAACCTGCTAGGAGCCTTAGTGGGATACAAACTCAGCTTGTTCGAAGAACCCTCACTATCACTGGGAGACTTAGCTAACCTAATTGGCAAGAGCAAAGGCAGTATAAGTCGCAGGATAACCACCATGGTCAACGACCGCTGGATAGAAAGAGTGGAGAGAGGAGAGTACAAGATAACTGCATTGGGAACCAAGCATTTTCAGGAGGAAGTGTTGCCAAACCTAGGAGAAGAAGGCCACTAGGACTCTTGCGCGTGCACCATTATGGTGCGGCGGGTCGCTAGGTCGGGAGACCCGGCCTTGGCGACAGACCGCTTAGGGGGTGTTTAGCGGATGTTAGACCACCGCACCCAAGTTAGAAATAAACCGAATTCCTTAATAAGTGGTTTGCTGAAGAGGCGTCCAAAGACCTATCCACACCTTTGCCTAGCTCTGAGAAATCTAATTCTGCACGAGGCCTCCAAAGACGCACACCAGGACTTCACTAGGCTGCCTGAGATCATTTCTGAGGTAAAGGATCATCTGAACTTCTACTCAGTAGATCGGGAGACAACCTATGACAGAGTGGCGGGAGTAGACGCTGGCAGCCACAGGGTTCCGCTGGCCTCTAGATGGTTCGCTGTCATCACGGCTCTCATCTATCAACTGCCAGAGGCTAAGAGGTACTTCACCGCTCCAGAGGCAATCAAGCTCCCCTATAGCGTCTCGAGTGAGAAGTTCCAAGAGATTGTTAGCGTCAGACGTGAGACCAAACTATTCGAAACGTCGGCAAGATACTTGATGAAGAACGAAGGCCTAGATCTGATGCTTATTGACGGGCCCCTGGCGTTCAGTAACTGGTGGATCAGAAAGGGTGGAAGTCAAGACCGCCTCGCCCTAATCTCCTCCATAAATCTTCTGCTTAACCTCTGTGCTGAAAGAGGTGTCGCAGTTGCTGGCGTCGTCAAGAGAGTTACTGCCCGATATCTGATCCGTTATCTTGGGCTCCAAGAGAAGACTCCTCTACCAGACGCCTTTGTCCTCCTTCAGATCCTGAAGTCTGGTGAGAGAACTGCGGTCTTCTCCCCCAGGAGCTCGTTGAAAAAAACTGTGAGGGGTGCTCCCTTCATGGATCTATTAGATTGCCCTATCTATTCGTTCTACATGCGCACCTGCTCAGATCGTCTCCTGCCACCTGTAAGATTAGATGTCCCAGCCTTTATGCTGAATCAGGTTGACAAGTTGGCAGGTTACTGCTATTCCACTGCAGTGCGGGAGGGTATACCTCTCCCCATCGTCAGGGCAGACGAAGAGGTGCGAGTGACGAAGAAGTTCGTGAATCAGGTTTATTCAGAGTTGATTCCCAGAATAGAACGCCATTTCGGATCTTCATTGGCCGCTGCCATACGAGGAGGATTAGGATGAGAATAGGATACAGCTTCAGCACCACAGGCGACTACTCTTCAGACTCCACGATGATCATCCTAGAGAAGGGATGCGAAGTCGCCAGGGGGGACCTGGTATACATCCAACACCCAAAGAAAGGCCTGCCTGTGGTCTATCAGATCACAAAGGTGTACTCACACCGAGAGACTAGAGACTACGAAGAGGCTCTGCTGAAGGAGGGAAGCGTCATCAGAGACGAAGAAAGAACCACGGTGAGAGCCAAGGCCTACCAATGGGGTTGGATGGATGGCGAAGCATTGAGGCCGTTAAGATATCCTATACCACCCAACACCCCGGTCTTCAAGGCAGAGCCAAAGATGATCGAGGAGTTCGCGAAGCCCTCCTCAGAATGGAAGGTGCTGCTAGGCGTTGATCCAAGCAGCGGTTTAGATGTGGAGCTCGACTTGTATCATCTGGTTAGACAGTGTTGCCTGGTATGCGGAGCCGTGGGCACAGGAAAGACAACTACAGCCATCTCTATGATCACTAGGGCGGCACAGGCTGAGCCCCCCGTCAATTTCCTCATCGTGGACAAGGACGGTGAATATGGGAGTTTGGAAATGTTGTTCGGGGAGAAGGTGAACAGGATTCCTTGGTTATCTCTCTTTCGCAGCGATGATATACATCCCGAGGAGCTCATAGCTGAGTTCGGATGGCAGAGAGGCTGGTGGACATCAAAGATCCTAATGAAAGCCTTGAGTCGGCTCCAAGATAGCGGGCACTCACTTACCAAACATAACCTAATCCAGATGGTGAAATCTGTCACCCCGGAGAGAGTGGGATTCAGAAGGTCACAGGAAGACTTTGATAATTACAAGAAACAAGTCTTTGAAGCGATCAAAATCTCAACCACTATCCCCCACAAGCATGTTGAGGCGTTGGATCCCGTTGACCTGCTGAATCGGCACCGAATAGTCATCATGGATCTCTCCCAGGGGCCTAACGGTTGGGCAAAGAAGCATCTGGTGCTGACCCAAGTGTTGCGGAAAGTCTTCTATGAGGCTCTGGAGAACTCCCACTTTGGCTGCGTAATAGTCCTTGAAGAGGCCATGTACTATGCCCCTCAATGGACCCAGTTCTCCATCGGGGACAAAGATAGTAGAAGTAAACTCCTCTCCATAGTTAAACAGATAGCCACTAACGGGGGGCGAAATGGGGTGGGGCTATGGATCGTGACTCAGCGGCTGGCCACCGTGGACAAGACAGTGATAACCCAATGCGCCAACAACACCATCTCCCACGCCCTGGAGGACATAGATAAGAGAAGACTCCAAGAAGTGGTAGGGGAACACTTCGTCGAACTACTGGGATCTCTGCCACAAGGAGAAGCTATCATGAAGGGTACAGCGCTAAAGTGCAAGTTCCCAATCTGGGTCAAGGTTGAACCTGAACTGAGACCGGCATCAGCCAAAGTTCCTCCCAAGGCGAGGTTCCAAGCCATGGCCAGAAAGGAGAAGGGAATGGCTCAGAAGATAATCGCAAGCTAGAGATGACAGCCATTCGCTAATTGATTGAGCACTTCAGCCTTGCGATTCCTTCAGCTTCTCAATCACTTCGTCCTCCACCCAACTTTCACCCTGAGCAGTGAGTTTCCAGTCGGCGCTAGAGGGGTCAGGTTTGAAGACCAGTCCTCGCTTGGTCATCTCGTTGAGGCGCGCTGGAACCTGAGCCTTGATTCCACCTAGTTCTAGCAATTCGCTGATCTCGGCAGCTGTATGGGTCTTCTCCTCCGAGGCATAAAGGGTCAGCCCGATAGCTTCATAGTGTGTAAGTTTCTCACGGGTTGTAATGATAGGGCCTTCAGTGGTGAGTTCAACCATCCCCTCCAGTTGCGACTTGATGGGCACAGCCAGTTTTGAGGAAACCATGCTATCTATCTCATCCATAAACTTGGGTGGCATCTCCATCAGAAGATCAAGAATCTCCTGTGGGTTTTCTCCTTCAAGAAGAATCTCGCCGAAACTAGCCTGGATCTTTACCTGAATCCTACCCATGCCAGACTTCTCCAATCAACTCAGATCGTAACAGTGCTCCGAGAAAAACATAGGACGAGACTCCCTTTTAGTCTTCCTACAGTTGATTTGGGGGTTAGTGTCTCCTTTCTTCCTGGTATTGCCTCAGGATTCCAAGCGGCAGTTCTCTCACCTCTCCGATCTTACCATATCTTCTGGCCCCCACAAGAAACATTTGTTGCAGGCGACTTTGCCTCTCTTCGGGGCCACTTTGAACCAGATCTTTATCAGCAGACGCCGCGACGACTTTTCCGATGATAATGGTATCCCTATGCCATTTTAGTTTGCATTCCAGGTGTAACCTGCATTCGCTTATCCTGGGGGGCTCAACTCTTTCAGAGGGAATAGCTGTTAGTCCTGCCTTCTCTATCTCGTTGATGTTGCGCGGAAAATTAACAGCCGTCACCATGATCTGGTTGACTATCTGCTCAGATGGCAGATTCACCACAAACTCACCAGTTTCAATTATGTTTCTGTGAGTGTCATGCTTTGGATTACAACCGAAGGCGACTTCTTCCAGTACTGAAACATTCATGAAATTCGTCTTCAGGGCAGCGTTTGGAATCCCTTCCTTGGAGATTGTTGATATTACTACGATAGGTCTCACAATCACAAACATATCTCGTTTCCAGATCATTGCGTGCAACTGGGATAATCCCTTTGGAGCCTGGAGTGAGATTTTCATGTTCGTCCATAAAGTAGTGGGAGAAATAAAGATTATCCTCAGAGTTTAGTAGGGTAGAAGCGGATATTCGCAAGAAGATCAGATTTCTGCTTTCCATTCTTTGAGGAGCCGTTCCAAGAATAGTTCAGTGAACCCTTGTCTCTCCTCTGCGATCACTTTGGCTGTCTTGGTGTTCATTGTATCCTTCACCTTTAGAACCTTTTCGTAGATGTGGTTCACTGAAGTCATGGAATCGCCGTCATACTTCTCTTTAGGTGGGGTTTCCGGATCGTGTATAGGCTTATTCCCCCATCCGCCTCTTGTAAATACTCTCGCTATTCCTATGGCGCCAAGAAGGTCCAGTCTGTCGGCATCTTGGAGGATTTTGGCTTCCAGACTTCTGGCTTCCATGCCTTTGCTGTACCTGTGTACTTCTATGCAATGGACAACACTAGGAATCTTCTCTTGGGGAAAGTTCTCTTCTTCCAGTATCTCTTGGGCCATTCTTGCTCCCTCTGTGGCGTGATCTTCTATCTTGTCCTGGTCCTCGAGTGCCCTTGCGACATCGTGGAGCAGAGCTGCAGCCCCAACCACCTTCAAGTCGGCCTTCTCGTCTCTTGCTATTTGTAGAGCCAAATTGTAGACTCTCTCTGAGTGGTATTTGTCGTGGTGTGAAAGTTTGAAGTACTCTTCGGTCCTACTCTTCAGTCTCTCATGAAGAGGATTGTCCAACATGTTCTCGGTTGCCTCCCTTATTTACAGTCTGGGCTACAGCATGATAAGGTTGCCGCGGATTATATGATATCAGTCCTGTGCTTGGGAGACTTCTGTTCTTGGAATATGGATTTGAACATAATCAATTCTATATGTCTCCTTTCGTTACTATTAATTATGGAGTCCATAAATGTCCTGATTATCGGCGGGGATCCGGAAGATAAGAAGGATATGGTGGAGCTTGTGGAAGATGCTAGTAGCTTTTTTCCTACTGAAATATGGGATGACATTATCTATATTGGTAAGCTCTCCTTGGAACATGACTTCAAGATTAAGATAAGTAGAGAATCCTATGGGGCCTTCCTCTTTCGAAGGTTGATTGACAGAATGAAAGGTATCAAGGACTCAACTAGATTGGTGAGTCTGTTGTTAGGTATAACAGCGGATCCCATAGTGACCGTATATCATTTCTTTGATGAAACAAGCTTCAAGAAAGCGATCTATCTTGTCCACGATTATGTTAACAAGAAAGTTGGTGTGGTGTCCCTCTTCCGGGTGAAGGAGGATACCTCAAGCAAACTGGTGGCCCACGGATTAGGCCACAACAGAGGTCTACGTCATCACGCGGAGCCCATCGATCTCATGTACTACGAATTATTGACGGCTCCTACTTTGGAGGTGGATGGTTTCTGCAAACTCTGCCGACGTAAGTTAAGAGATGAGAAGCCCGATCTACACCCGCATCCACGATAGCATATAGTTCCGAAAAGCTCTGCCTCCTTTACATCGGGTCAAAGTACGTTTGAGCCTCAGGTCTCTAGAAGGAGGTGCCACCCGATTTAGTGGGCGACACAAATTAATCTGCAGACCTAGCCAGATGCCTCTTCAGGATCGTACTGACTGACTCGGCTCTAGCCTGACCTCTAACTCTCTTCATTACAATTCCCATCAAAGATCCGAAAGCGGCCATCCCACGCTCCTCGACAAGAGCCTTATTCTCCTTCACCGACTCCTCGACGATTGTCGAGAGGTCCTTCTCCGACAGCATCCCTAACCCTAACTCTTCTACAGCCTCCTTCGCTGAGGTCTCCTCATGTGTTGAGAGCCAAGTCATCACATCGGGTATGGCCTCCTTTGTGGTCTCTCCAGAGCTGAGAAGACCAAAAAGTTCCCTCAACTGTTCATTCTTGATATTCCTGACAGGGACGCTGTCACGCCTTAAAGCCTTCAAAGTCTCGGTCAGGGCAACAGCCGCGGTGGTAGGCGAGACCTCCATCTCTTGAACAACTTCCTCAAAGAGGGTCCTATACTTCGATCGGAGAATCTGTCTCGCCAGCTTACGATTAAGGTCGTAATCTCTCATCAACCGCTCCATCTTCTTTGCTGGCATCTCAGGTAGATTGGCATGTAGCTTTTTGAGATAGCTTTCCGAAAGCTGAATGGGGGGGACATCTGTTTCGGGGTACATCCTGGCAGCTCCAGGTCTAGGCCGCATATATCTGGTCGTTCCATCTGGGTTCGCTGCCCGGGTCTCTTCTGGGACCCCCTTCAAGGCTTTCCTGGCTCTATTCGTCACAGCCTTCAAGGCATCAGTGGCGTTTTCCGGCGTATCTGCTACAAAGACGACGGCGTCCGGTTCTTCAGACTCAGTGAGCCGCCTCACACTGTCTACTTCATGAGGTGCTATGCCGTAATCTGGCAGCTCGTCTGTATGAAATAGTCCTCCAACCCGGCCCCAGAAACTAGCGATATCTGCCATCTCCCTTCCTAGCCACATTCCAGGCGCAAGCTGCCTCTTGAGCAAACCTGCGAATCCAGGTAATCTTACAGCTAGGACCTCTTTCTCTTGTTCGATGGCTTTACGGACTACTCTAGAGCTAGTCTCTTCAAAGATGGAAGTTACATCCACGAAATCGTCCTTTATGCTGTCCACTTTCACCCCCCGTTTCTTTAGTAGTTCATCTTTCAGGGTAAGAAGGTTTATCTGACGCTGAACCTCGTTTTCGATGATCTCAGATACCAACCCAAGTTCCTGCACCCCCTTTACTTCGACAAGAGCTCCGGCTGGGATGGAGATATTTAGGTCTTGACGGATGGTTCCTATGCCCCTCCTGACTCTTCCCGTGGCTCGCAGGATTCGTCCAATTGCCAATGCGGTGTTCTCTGCTTCTTCTGGGGTGTTCAGAACTGGGGCTGTGGCTATCTCAATGAGTGGGATCCCGAGTCTGTCAATGCGATATCTGATCAAAGAGTCTTCTCCTCCCGTCTTCCTTGCAGCGTCCTCTTCCAAGCTTATGTGTTCTATCGGAATCTTCTTCCCCTTCACAATCAGCTCTCCGCCTATAGCAATCACGCAGGTCCTCTGGAAACCAGTTGTGTTTGACCCGTCTATCACCGTCTTCCGCATAACATGAATCTCATCTACAGGCTGCGCCTTCATCATCAGAGCCACAGTAATACTGATCTCTACCGCCTCCCTATCCAGATCGTGGGGTGGTTCCTCATCCATCTCCACAAGACAGGCGGTGTCTGGTGTAGTTTCGTAGAGTATCTTTATCCCCTTCTGGAACTCGAATAAGGCAGCAGGATCTATCTGTCCCAACTCGCTCTGTGTCGGCCTCAACCTTCTCTCAAAGGTGATTTCGGGCTCCCCCTTCAACAATTCTGGTTTGCAAGAGCAGAAGAGCTTGGTTTCTGTGTCGAGTTGCTGATGAACCTCAAGTCCGACCTTTAAACCAACCTTGTCATAGTCGATCTTCATGCCTTCCCCTCGTTATCCTTCTTCAGGGAGAGTTCTTGGTGAGATCTCGTGGGCCAGGTTTGTTGTGAGAAGCCTCTTTGCTTCCTCGGTATCTTTTGTTTGTCCAAGAATCCACATGAGCTTGACGAGAGCGGTTTCTGGCAACATATCTTCTAGAGGGAGCACTCCCATAGCCAGCAGATCACGTCCCTGATCGTAGACGTTCATGTCTATTCGTCCCTGGATACATTGAGAAGTCATGGCCACCACTGTATCGTTGGCGATTGCTTTCCTGATCGCTGAGAAGCAGTACCTTCCTACATGTCCTAGCCCGGTTCCCTCAAGAATCATACCCCTATAGTCGTTATCGATGTACCATTCGATGAGTTTAGGATTCAGTCCTGGATGAAATTTTATTAGTCCGGCTTCATCGATGAAGTCAGGTTCTAAGACAAGTTCTCGGTTGGTGTCCCGTGGCTCATAATCTGGAACTAACATTGTAATCTTTTGGTCTTCCAAGCTGGCTAGCAGTGGGGTATTTATGGATTTGAAGGCATCCCTGCGGCTGGTGTGACATTTTCTCACCTTTGTTCCTCTATGAAGCGCTATGGGCTGATCTGAGATGGTTTCGTGCATGGCAACCGCCACCTCAGCGAAGGGAGCCTGGGCGGCTGTTCTAACGGCGCCGATGAGGTTGGTGGCTGCATCCGAACTGGGACGATCTGCTGACCTCTGGGAGCCCACAAGTATTACAGGCACCGGTAGCTCCTGGAGTGCAAAGCTCAGAGCTGCGGCTGTGTAGGCTAGGGTGTCTGTTCCATGGGCAACCACCACCCCCGCAGCGCCATGGTCGATCTCTTTAGCCACTGCCTTTGCGGTCTCTGTCCAGTGTTCTGGAGCTATATTCTCGCTATAGAGGCTGAAAAGGATTCTGGCGTCTATTCTAGCAATTTCTGAGAGTTCGGGAACCACGCTGTACAGGTCTCTTGCTGACAGAGCAGGTCGCACCGCGCCGGTTCTGTAATCCACCCGGCTGGCTATTGTGCCTCCGGTGCTGATGATGGCTACTTGAGGTAGATCTGGCTTCTGCTTGGGTGGCGGTGGAGGTTTAAATGTGGGTTTTGCTCCCGGCCCAATTTTTTCTATTTCTGTGGTGGGGCTTATGCGAATGCCTATGTTGTAGCCGCTATCTATTTTGATTACGACATGTTCTTCATCGTCGTATTCCGATCTGGGGATGAGGATGCCTTCATACGNNGGTCTCTAATGCTTTCCCCCTGTAGCCCGGATGGTCCTGGCTCAAACTTTATCGCTCCAACGATTTAGAAATATAGGGTCCATCATAATCATATCCAAATCTTGTGTAGTACTGCTTTGCTCCCAGGCCGCTTATAACAACTATCTTTCTCCGGTCGTAATCCTGAGAAGAGATCTGCTCAGCCTTGGATAGCAGGGTTTCTCCGTAGCCTCTGTGTTGCCAAGCCTGAACTGAGCGGGTTCCTACCGGAACCAAGGGTCCATATATGTGGAGTTCACGGACTATAGAAGCAGCCTCGGAAGCGATCTCTGGTCTGTGAGCTCTCTCTGAGGGAATGCGGAGTCTCAGATAGCCTATGAGGAGGTCTCTGGTCGTGTCCTCTGCTGAGATGAAGATCTCCTCTCCCTCGGACGCCGGCTCCTTCCGGATAAGGAGTTCAATCTCTTCTGGATCGGGGTTGATCCCCTCCTTCAACCACTGGTGTCCCACCTCACGACATCTTATGCAGCCACACTGCAATCCGTCTTGACTCAACCTGCTCAGAACAATCTGTCTAAGGTTGCTTCGGTCCACTCCCGCCTCGATCAGATTGGCTGGGATGTCCCTCTGAATCCTCATTATCCTTATCCATGGAGGAATCAGCTTCTTCACCTCCAGAATCAGCTCTGCCGCCTCTTCTGTAGTATAGGGCTCGTATTCTCCGTCTCTCCACCAGTCATAGGCCTTGGTGCCTTTGAGAACAAGGCAAGGATATATCTTCAACATATCTGGCTTGAAACTGGAATCTGTGAAAATGGTCTTAAACCCCCTTAAGTCTCTCTGATAGTTTGATCCCGGTAAGCCAGGCATCATATGATAACAGATCTTCAAACCTGCATCCTTTAGTATCCTAGTGGCCTCTACCACATCTCCAACAGTATGTCCCCGGTCAACAAGCTGATAGATGTCTTCGTATAGGTTCTGGACTCCTAACTCCACTCTGGTCACGCCCATGGACAACATATGGTCCACATGGCTCTCCTTGGCCCAGTCGGGACGTGTCTCTACGGTGATGCCAACGTTATGAATTTGGCTGTCTTCAGCTTGTTTCTTCGCCTCGACTAGTGAACAACTTTTTTCGGGGTTTATTGCGTCTAAGCATCGCTTAATGAAGCGTTCCTGATAATCTAGGGGCATAGCTGGAAAGGTTCCCCCCATGATAATGAATTCTACTTTGTCCACCGGGTGTCCGATCGCCTTCAGCTGCTCGATGCGATGCCTAACTTGTTGGTAGGGATCGAACTCGTTCTGTGCCCCCCTCATGGCCGCGGGTTCATGGCCTGTATAGCTCTGAGGAGACCCCTGGGGAGGCCCCCCTGGACAGTATGCACAGGGATTATCCTTTGGACACGGGAACGGTTTGGTCATCACAGCGACCACAGTGACTCCTGAGATGGAGCGAACTTTTTTGCGTCGCAGGACGGGTAGCAGCTTACTCTCTTCGTCTGATCTTAGGTGGCGTATCAAATGAGAATTGGAAGGGACATGCTGTAGAGAGTGTTTACCAGCAATTCTGAGCTTGGCCCGATTTATGTCTTCTTTTGTGGGGTTAGAGATCTCCTTTATGCTCTCAATTATCTCTCTGCATACCATTGTATTCATCAGGGGTCATCTAACAATATGCTTAACGTTCAGATAAATATAGACAGAAGGTTACTTTATTGGTTGGATGCCCCGTTCTGTCTCTCTCATTATGTCTGTATTCTCATATACGATCCTTCCACCCACCAAAGTCATCATAACCTGAATGTCCTTGATTTTCTGTGGTGGAATATTTCGGGGATCATGAGACAAGACCACAAGATCAGCTAGCTTACCAGTCTCAATTGAACCCTTATCATCCTCTTCAAAAGATGCGAAGGCGGCATCCCTGGTATACATCTCTAGAGCCTGTTCAACAGTAATTCTCTCCTCTGGAAAGGACTGCCTATAGGCTGCGGCGTAGATGCCTAATAAGGGACTTATGGGTTCCACTGGGCAGTCCGAACCACCAGTAGTTCGAACCCCCTCTTGAATGAGAGTCTTGAAGGCATAAGTCCATCTGGCTCTCTCCGGTCCCAAACGGTCAGTAATCCAGAAATCGGAGACTACGAAGTGGGGCTGTACAGAAGCTATTACTCCCAGCCGGTTCATACGTCTGATAAGTTTCTGGTTCAAAACCGAAGCATGCTCTATGCGATGGCGATGATTCTCCCGGGGAAGCTTCTCCAAAGCCTCTTCAAGAGTAGCAAGCACTGTATTCATCGTTCGGTCACCTATGGCGTGAATGGCTAGCTGAAGGCCCGCCTTATGAGCTTCGGTGACCAGTTCTTCTAAGCACCCCTCACTGTAAAGCATCATTCCTGTAGTCGAAGCAGCATCATTGTATGGCTCCTCCAAGGCTGCGGTGTGAGCACCTAAAGAGCCATCTACCAGGATCTTCAGGCTTCCAATCTTCACTCTGTAATCTCCGAAACCTGTGGACAAGCCGAGGCTGATCAGGTGATCCATGTATTCCACGGGTATCAAGATGTAGACTCTGACAGGCAGCTTTTTCCTCGCTCGAAGCTCTTGAATGACACGAATTTCTTTGGGGGTTTGGATGATCCAGTGAACACTGGTCAGTCCAGCCTCCACGGCCTTCTGACAAGCCGTGTTACATGCCTCCAAGAGCTGTCGTTCGCTGAGCCGCGGCATAACCTTATGTACCAGATTCATAGCCTCCTCACGCAGGATTCCCGTGGGTTTCCCTGTTTCTGGATTTTTGTCGATCTCTCCTCCCAAGGGTGGAATGGTTTCGGGATTTATCTCGGCTTCTCTTAGAGCTTGGCTATTCACCACGCATATGTGACCGCAGACCCGGGTGAAGATGACGGGGTTGCGGGGTGAGAACCTATCCAGGTCCCACCTGGTGGGACATCTTTTCTTCTTCAGGCGGTCTTGGTCCCAGCCTCGGCCCACAATCCATTCTCCTGGCTTTGCCTTTTCTACAGAAGCTTTCAGGTTCTCTTGGATCTCTTCGATAGAATGGCTATTTCTTAAGTTGATCTCTCTCAGTGTTCTTCCGAACCCTACCATGTGCAGGTGGGTATCTATAAAACCGGGCAGGACCGTCTTGCCCTTTAGATCGATTACTTCCGTGCTTTCTTCGATCAACGGCTTGAGTTCTCTGTTTCTGCCCACTTTGACTATTCTGTGATCTTTGATGGCAACTGCTTGTGCCTGCGGTTTGGATAGATTTATGGTTATGATATTTCCGTTGATTAGAGCTAGGTCTGCTTGCATCTGGGACACATGAAATAGAGGACTCAATCATAAAATTGTTGCTTATGAAACTCTGAGAGAAAAATTGAAAATAGTAGGGATTTACCGGCGTTTCCAGGTTTGCCCCGGTTTCTTCCGAAGGATTATCCTCTTTTCGTAGTTTCGTCTACACCGTACTCTAGGTATCTTGCTCTTTCTTTCTTTATGCTCGACTTTGGGGGTCTGTTGTCTAACCTTCCCGGCTTTTGCAAGTGATCCGTGAGTTGGCATTTCTGGTCACCTTAACTTGTTTGAATCAATGTTTTTAAGTGTTGTTGTTTGTACGGGCAGTTGAGATCTAGATCTTTCACAGGAGCCAAATAGACCAAATATATGCTTTCGGATGTCCGCTGAGCTGGACTGTGGAAGAAAGCCTATAGACACTTCCGTAAAGAATCTTCTCCCCCCTGACCGCTCAAGAAATGCCAAGCACCGAGCGGGCAAAGATTTTAAGACCGAATCCAGCTAGGGAGGTTGGTGCCCGGAGATGGGAAGCCGGGATTATGTGGGAACAAGTGTCCTGCATACTGTGGGCAGAGCGGATAATGCGCAGGCCTTGAAAAGCACAAGAAAGCCTGTGGTCCCTTGGACCGCGTGGGTTCGAATCCCACTCCCGGCGCCACCAAAGTTACTCACAAGATCAACAACAAAACTGCTTCAACTGCATTGGCCTTTTCTGTTTTCGAGCGATCAACAACCGGCGTATTTCAGCTTCCACTAATAATCAACAGATTTTGGGATCCCCTTGCGATCCGCTAGGGGAGGCACTTCACTAAGCTAAGACGTCTCAACTTCGCTTACTGGAGTTTTTCCTCTCTAGAGTCGTTACTCTTTTATTTAGCTCATCGATCTCTTGCTCCAATGTGTCCAATCTGACGGCGTTCATCTTGCCAAGTATTCTGGGCATAACGTTCATGTCCATCTGTGTCTTGAACTCCTGTTCAGAGATCTTATTCTTTGAAAAGTCTAGCCACAGGCGGAAAGCTTTTTTCTCCTTCCCGCTGAGCGATTTCATGAACTTCTTCTCCCACTTCTCTCTGACGCCCATTATTCATCACCGTTCAACGATTTAAGTCCGAGATGCAAGAGAACAGCTTCCTAGCTCCCGGAGATGATATAGCTCTATCTGCTGAGTCCACAAATCTCTTCAAGCTTTTTAGGGAAGGTTGCATCTGTGAATATTCTCTGGCTTGCAGGGCCATCTCAAGCTTCTCCAACTCTTTCACGGCCTTAGCCTCCTTGGTTGCGCCTTCTCGGTATTCGCACCATAACTTTGAGCATCTTTCCCGCAGCCCTTCAGGCAAGAGGCTTAGCAACTGCTCCATGGCTGCGTCCTCTCTTTCCAAGGGTCTCTCGGTCTTTTCTGATGGTTTCAGATCTCCAGTGATCACTTCAGGGAGGTCGTGAAGTAGCGCCATCTGTATCATCCTTAACTCATCTAGGTTCTCTAGGGCTGAGACTGTCATGCAAAGGATCGCTGTTCTGAAGGTGTGATCCGCAACAGATTCTGGGGAATCAACGCCAACATCGACCCAACCTGACCTTAGAATTCTTTTTAACTCACCGGACATTTCAAAGAATTTAATCACATCATTCAGTTCTGATTCTTCCATTCGTTCTAGCACCATGGTCACTCCTTTGTTGTTAGAGGTCTTTGGATGAGATAACGCTATCTGCTCTTGGATTTTAATAGCTTAAGGGCCGCCGTCTTCGCCGCGAACTCAGCCATCTGCTCATCTTTGGCGCTTCCTATGATAACTACGTCTCCTTCTTCAGGTCTCAATTTTCCTACCAGCATATCGTGAATCGACCAGAGGCCTTCAAAGGCGTCCCTTTTTGCTCCAGGCATTACCAGTCTGTTGTTTCTAAATATGAGTGTTGTAGCCCCTGCGGCTCCCGCTTTGATTGCAGCGTCACGCTGTTCCAGACCGTATCTGACACGTTCAGCTGCCTTCTTAATCAAGACGGCTACGTTGGAGGGCCCAACCGTCAAAGAACTTTCGGGGACCTCTGCTTCCGCGCTCAGTTTTGACTTCAGGTCCATGAGTACTTCCTCGCCTAGTTTTGAGAGGACTATACCGGTCCTTGAGACCTCGATAATATCTTCCTTTCTCAAATGTTTGACCAAAGTCCGTGTTTCTCCTTCGCCAAGTCCCAATCTCTTTGAGAGCGCTTTTCGACCAATAGGCTCTCCGGCACCCAAAGCCTTCAGAGCCTGAATGATATGAACTTCGGTAAAAGCAGGTGTTCTTCCTGGCGCCAATTTTCTACCGACATTCTCAACCACCTCTAGAAACTTCATTTTTTATCCATCTGATAATATCAAAATGCTATTTTAAAAACTTGAAAGGTAAATAGTTAATTTGAATAGTATAATTCCGCGCCCATCCACAGAAAACGGGGAGAGATTACCATAGCAATGAGAGGGATTCAGTAGAAGCCCATGTGTAAAAGATCTAAGCATTGTTTTAGGTGGGTGTTGCAGGCGGCCATTCCAGATAGGTATTGTAAGTAAAGGCGAGGACCGCTCCTTCGTGGAGTATGTGTTTTGCAGATGAAAATTCTGGCAGTATCCACTTTCCGCCATCAGGATCCCAGCGCCAGTAGAACCATCCATGGGTTGAATTGTTGGCTACACCGTTGACTGATGTCACTAATATTCCCAGCTCTCCCCAATAGTCCGTATAGTTTATGTTTTCAGCCAGATAATATATGGCAGTAAATGCGGTTGAGCCCAAGGGAAGTACTGTATTGTTGTACCAAACGTTCGTCCCGTTACCGTAACCGATAAGGACGTTAGCCTCAATGTTGCGGTGTTCGGTGAATTGATCGATTAAATTGCTATATTGGCTTCGATAGTTATTGTATTGGATTAAGTAGTAGCCGGAAACGATAGTTCCCAAGATCGCCCAGACCAGTAGACCAAGAATCACATAGGTATAGATTCCTTCCTCCAAATATCTTCACCTCCGAAAAATTCTTGTAAAGCTCTCGCCAAAGGAAAGAAAACTACTAAGAAAACAAACAAGTTTGACATAACATGGATAAATGAGAAGGGAGCCCCTGAAATCATTGCAGCTACGAACGCAGGAAATAGAGGCAATCCAAGCAAGACATATGAGATTGCAACGCCAAAATTGGTTATTATATCATAAATGAGAGTAAGAAAGGCGCCTAAAACCGCCGTCTCACCGCAGGAGTTCAGAGAGTACTTCCCCATCTTTCTTTGCCCATACATACCACCAACAACCCCTGTGATGAACATCCCCAGCGTTTGAAAGGGCAACATCAAGCCGGCGAATCCCCAAGGGGATAGAAATCCATTTATGATCATTACTGAGGCGCCAAGTGTACCACCTATCAGAACGCCGAAAGATGTTCCCACAAGAAAGACGATTAAAGAGGTAAATTCAACGTTTGGGGGTCGTGGAGTAAGTTGTATACCCATGCATAAGGCGGATAAGAGGATGAGTAATGCGAGGCGTCGAGTTCGTAGTTGTTTCATGGATAATTGGTTGGATTATCCATCCTAATAAGTCTTGAGGGGGACCAATTTTAAATCATAAAACCCCAGTTACATTATTGAAACACCGTGCTGAGATCGAAGTTTGTTGGTTGTCTAGTCGGCAGCGCTCTCGGAGATGCACTGGGCAACACCTATGAGGGATTACGCACTCCAGAAGTCAAGATGGAAGATTTCTCAGGTCGATGGACAGATGATACACATTTAATGATCGGGGTGGCGGAATCCCTAATAAGGAACAAAGGCTTCAATGCTAGACATATGGCAGAGACCTTCATTAGAAACTACGATGAGGAACCATGGCGTGGCTACGGTCCAGGACCGCCGAGGGTTTTCAAGTGGATAAAGTCGGGGGTGGCCTGGAGTAAGGCTGCAAAGAGGCTATACGGTGGGGCTGGCTCCTACGGAAACGGAGCAGCAATGAGAGTGGCTCCAGTCGGCATATTCTACTACGATGATGTAAAGCGGCTTCGGGCAGTATCCAATGCCCAGAGTCGAATCACACATACTCACGAACTGGGAATGGAGGGAGCAGCTCTACAAGCCTATGCAGTTGCCTTGGCCACGAAGGCAGAAGCATCCTCCAAGCTAGACCTCTCAGCCTTTCTGAGCGAGTTACAAGGATTCGCCTGTAACGAGGTTTATGAACAGAAGCTGAGGAAAATACAGGGGTTGCTTGACGAGAAGAGTAAACGAAGGGTTACTAGAGAACTTGGGAACAGCGTCACGGCTCACAACTCTGTTCCCACAGCCATCTACTCCTTTCTTCGTAACCGGCACAGCCTCAAGAAGTCTGTTCTATACGCTATAAGCCTAGGTGGAGACACGGATACCATAGGCGCCATGACAGGAGCTATCAGCGGTGCGTATCATGGTGAAGAAGCTATACCTGAATGTTGGAAAAATGGACTGGAGAGTAGAGAGCATATAGAGATGTTGGCAAGGAAACTTTGGAGAATTAAGAGTCGCGAATGATTTGCTGCAGTCTGTCTGGGGGAGCTGGTGTAGACGAAAACTCTATATTCTGGCGCCAGTAGCTTCTGAGGAAGCCATTATGGTAAGTGAAGAGATTGAAAGCCCGAAAGAAACGCCGCTCTTCCCTATTAACTGGAGTTTCAGACTATCTACGCAGGATACGCAGCTTTAATCTAAATTCTAAACTATACCTGATAGCGACTGTGTTGAGGGGCCTGAACTGGGGAATCTGGGGTGTGGATTTCAACCTCTATCTGAAAGAGATAGGCTTTCAGGATGACTTTGTGGGCTATATGGCTTCGGCAAGCATGTTCGCTACAGGATTCGTAGCTGTTCCAGCAGGTATGATCTGTGAGAAGATAGGCAGGAAGAAGAGTTTCCTCTTTGGAACGATGGTCAGTAGCCTCTTTGGCCTCGTGCAGCTCTTCGCCCTCAACTCCTCAATTCTTCTAATTGTGAGCCTAGCGGGAGGCATCTTCGGCACCATCTCATGGGTGGCGGGGGCTCCCTTCATGATGGAGAGCACTCATCCCGAAGAGAGATCATACCTATTCAGTGTGAACTGGGGACTTTCAACTGTATCTAGCGTCGTAGGCAATGTGTTAGGAGGAGAACTTCCCAGAACCCTTGGTCACTTCTTCAGTCTAGGCCCTATCCCAGGCTACAGAATGTCTCTAGTTCTCTCGTTGGCGTTCTCGCTCTCCTCACTGATACCTTTATACTTGATTAGGGAGAAGATCCACCCGGGTGGCGAGATTGCCGGAACCTTCTCCCTGGAGAACATCCAGAGCCCCTCTCTAATAGCTAAGTTCGCCCTAACATCAGGGCTGATAGGGTTGGGAGCAGGCTTCATCGTTCCTCTCTTCAACGTATTCTTCCAAGAGAAACTGGGAGCTACTACTGAGCAGATCGGACTGATATTTGCACTGGGCAGCATCGCATTGGCCCTAGGAACCTTCGTTGCACCTGCGATCTCCAATAGGCTGAGTAAAGTGAAGGCGGTTTTTATCTGTCGATCTTGTTCTATACCCTTCATCTTCGCGATAGTGCTAGTTCCTCATCTGGGCGTTGCTGCTCTCTCCTACCTCCTTAGGGGTGCGCTGATGAACATGGCGGGGCCCATCGATGCGAATTTTATGATGGAAAGGGTTCAAGAGACGGAGCGAGCAACCACCTCAGGCTTTACGGTAATGGCTGACAACATCCCTCGAGCAATTAGTGTGATGCTTGCGGGACAACTGATGAAAGGAGGTAACTATTGGATACCATATTTTTGTACAGGTATCCTATACTCCATGTCAAGCATTCTGTACCTACTCTTCTTCAGAGGAGTAGAGAAGAAATAGTTTGGAAAACGACCACTCATCCTCCCTAGGAGGAACAGCATCTCCTAAACCGCTCAAGAGTTGAGGCTCAGAATTTGAAAAGAAGAGATCCGGGGTGCGTGTCCGACTTTCGAAAAACAGTCGTTAAGAGAGAAAGGAGAGATCTTTTCTAGACGCGCATCCCCTTCATCAAAGGCTTGTCTGTTATCAGTTACATATAAAACTTACCCATCAAGCAGACCAGCCTTTCAAAAACCTGGCCTAAAACAGACTGTACAGTGAGCTTTGATCCACGCCAAAAATATATTAGGTACAGCTGTTCGCTCTCTGTAAGGGAACCTTGAATGAATCACGACAGGAAAAAGTGAAGTGGTCGATTGCTGTGTGCGGGCTTGACTGCGCCAATTGCTTCATCTACCACAAGCGAGATGAAGAGGACCCAGAAGTGCAACGAGAGATCCGACAGACGATCAAATGGTTCCGTGAAGAAAGAGATATAGATCTGTCCAAATCAGATCTGGTATGCAAAGGCTGTCTAGGGCCTCTAGATATTCACTGGAGTCCAGATTGTGAGATGATGCTCTGTGCAAGAGAAAAGGAGCTTGAACACTGCTTCCAATGTAAGGATTTTCCATGCCCACATGTAAAGAAGTTCGCAACTGATGGGATGGAACATCACAGAAGGGCTGTTGAAAACTCCAAAAGGATGAGGGAAATTGGCTTGGAGGCATGGATAGCAGAACAAGGGTCAAAGAGATAAGGAATGATGCGTGCTTCCGGTTCTATAGGGAAAAGTGAGGTTGCGCAGATAACCACTGGTGAGATGGAAGAGGATATAACACTCACCGAGACGTTTGCCATTTACTGATGGGTGCAGTAACACAAAAAAGAGTGTCAAACGAAAAAGTGTGGTTTAAAGCACTGAGGGCGAGACATGACGGACAAAAAGAGATTTAGATTTCTAGAACACACAGCAGATGCCTACATAGCGGCCTTCGGTGACACTTTAGAGGAAGCCTTGGAGAACGCGGCTCTAGCCACCACCGAGGTCATGACCGATGCAGATAAGGTTGAACCCAAGATTGAGGAGGCTGTGGAGGTGGAAGGGCAAGACGAGCACGCCCTTCTATACAACTGGATTGAAGAGTTGTTAATTAAATTCGAAACCACTGAGAACCTATATTCGCAATTCAAAGTTTCCGGCATAGAAAAAACGGCAAAAGGCTTGAGGTTGAAGGCGAAGATTCGGGGAGAACCCTTTGATCCGGATAGGCATCCAAGTAAAGTGGCAGTCAAGGCTGTCACCTATCATCGAATGGAGATTGTGGAGAAGACTGAGAAGGTTACCGTCAAATTCATTCTTGATATTTAGTAGGTCTAAGGGATACCCACGTGAACGCACGCAAATGTCGCGTAGTTCACAAAATCTTTGAAAGTGAAAAGTGTTAATAGAAGATTTGCGTTTATCTCCCCCCGAGGTACGATGCACTGTCGGAAGCTTAACAACCACCTGTATCAGATAGACCTGGAACCTATGGGTATAGAAAATTTCATCGCTTCTTATGTTCTAACAGGTAGGAAGACAATCATTGTTGAAACTGGACCTACCACATCCGTCAAGAATTTGCTGGAAGGCTTGGACCAGATAGGGGTAGAAAAGGATGATGTTGATTATGTGGCCGTTTCTCATATTCACATAGACCATGGGGGCGGGGCGGGCACCTTGCTTCAGCACCTGCCTAACGCTAGACTTTTGGTTCATGCTAGAGGAGCTCCAAATCTCGCCAGACCCAAGAAGCTGTGGACACAGACCAAACAGGTTTTAGGCGAGATCGCAGATATGTACGGCAGGATTCATCCTGTTCCTGAGAAAAGAATCTTGGTGGCAAGGGACGGGATGACCATTAGTTTAGGCGAGGGTATCACGTTGAAGGTTTTGGAGACGCTGGGACATGCCTCGCATCATCTCAGTTTTTACGAAAGTAAAGGTGAGGGAATCTTCACTGGTGATGCAGCAGGCGTCTACTTGAAGAGCTTGGATGTTGTGATACCCACGAGTCCTCCTCCCTTCCATTTGGAAATTGCCCTCAGGTCTATTGCTCATCTGAAGAAGATGTTGCCCGAGAGACTATATTATACACACTTTGGTATGAGAGAAAACGGTGTTCAAAGATTGGAAGATTATGTGAATCAGCTTGAACTTTGGGCTAAAGTGGTCCAAGAAGGCATGAAAGCTGGAGAGGATTTAGAAGGAATCTACAAACGGATATTGGAGGAAGATCCTTCGACCAGAAAAGCGGCAGACCTCATCCGTAAGCACATGGTTCTCAGAAGAGGGGTCGTAAGACAGAGCATCCAAGGTTTGATGGGATATTTCGAAGAAACCGGATGAAACCAAGACTGTGAACACCCTAGAGCTATGTATGCAGGAAGGCAATGGAAGTGTCCTTCGGCTCCACTGCTCACGGAGCTAGAAGGACCATGAGCCGGTCGGCAGCCAAGATGAAGTTCTGGGGCGGAGACGTGAAGAAAGCGTTCGAGAAGCGGGGATGGTGTTCGCGCCGCCAGCCAAGTAGTGCTTGTGGAAGAGGCGGATCCCGCCTGCAAAGAAGTAGACAGAGTGGCTGAGGTCGGCGAAAAAATCGGAATTACCACCCGTGTGGCCCGATTGCCCCCTCTGGGGGTTGTGAAGAGATGAAGACCCGGAGGCCTAACGAGGACATTTCAAGTAAAATCAATGAAGAGATCGCAGGCGGGAGAAGAACCCGTAGAACAGTGCTGTTGTTCCTCTAGTTTAGAATATTCCACGGATACGTTGAACATCCAGTCAGGCCTCGAAGCCTTCTCGGGTTTTCAGAGAGTATGATGCGTGGAAGTTGAAGGTTTTTAAGAAGTCAGAGGTTACAGATCTTTGGAACATGGATCTTGGAAAGGTTGAAGCCTAGTTGATCAAAGCAAATCACGCTTCTGAGGTAAGAGAAGCGATACTCATTTTCCAGTTCTCGGAGCGGTTCAAGTCAGAATTGATGATTGTAGTAGACCTCTTGGAGGAGGTGGATAGGCTGGAGGGTGACGAGTTGATAGGTGGAAAGAAGATTGTACTGTCGCTTTTGAGGTCGCTATTGGGAGAAATCAATTTAGCCTCCACCATCCTAGGACAGAAGAGTATTATAAAGGTAGGGGCCAAAATTGAAGAGACGATGGATGAAGTGCGGTCAGACGATTATTCAGGAGCCATAAGGAAGCTTTCGGAGGCCGTCTCCCAAGTTACGACCAAAGGTGGACAGGCTATGGAGTTATTGAAGGATGAAGGCTTGCTCTGAGAAGCATTTGAAATCGAACGTAGAAAGGTGATTCCTAATATGGAGATTATGATCAAGAACCTCAATCCAAGAAATTTGGTGGACATTCCGCATCCTTGCAGGAGTTGCTTGTATTGGGAGTTTCCTGGACAGTTTGAAGAACTTCGCCGACAGAAGCCTGAGGTGGTCTCCGAGAAGAAGAGAAAGTGGTTCATGCGAACCCTAAAGGAGTTCGGGAGTTGTGGAAAAGTGGTCTATAAGAACAAGGTGCCTATTGGATACACCCAATATGGTCCCTCCAGTCGCCTTCCTCAGGCGAGGAACTACAGATCCGGGTCACTGGGACGGATAGCAGACGGGACGATCTTTCTCTCCTGCCTGTACCTAAGTGAAGAGAAGATTCGGCGAAGGGGCGTAGGCACCGAATTGCTCAACTCCGTGATTATAGGGTTGAGAGAACGAAGCTTCAGAGCCATTGAAACATTTGCGAGACGGGCATCAGCCAATAATCCTTCCGGGCCCCTCAAGTTCTATCTCAGAAGAGGGTTTCGAATAAAAGATGAAACAGATCCAGAATTCCCGCTGGTGAGGCTGGAGCTCCAAGGCTGAAGCTCATCGGCGATCAGTAGTTGAGCCTAGAAAAAAGGTGTCTAGACGTAGGTTTATATTTGATGGAGGGATATTTAAGATTGGTGCGCCTCGAAAGGGACTAACTGCTTAGAGCTGAAAGAGAAAGGAGAGCTCTTTCAGACGCGCACCAACCAAGTTAGCATGGAACATCCTTATAGAAGTAAGCTCTGCAAAACTTGAATTCTCCATGTGGCAACCACAGCGTAAGACTAAGGGTTTAACTTTCTGAAAATCGTACCATTTCCATAGGGCTGGTGATGGTGTTGACGCACGTTTTGCATATACCCCGCCTCTAGCTATGAATTGCTCCGAAGCGGTAACAGTAAAACAGATACTCTTGTGCGTACCCTGCGTATTCGCCAAAGTAGTTTCTTCCGAAAGAGCCCAGCGCTTCATATTCCCCAGACGAAACGGAAGATTTGTCCGATATCCTTCGGATAAAAGATTCTTCGAAGTGATTAGCGTAGAATTTCGTGATTACTCGTTTGATCCATACGTCCACCGGAAATGCTTCCAACTTGTCCAGTGAGAAGAGGAGTACACAATCCGCTGCTTTCTGTCCCACACCGGGCAACCTTGGTAATTCATTTTTTGCCCGCTCATAATTCTCGCCACCCAAGACGCCCAAATCATATTCTCTGTAATTAATCCTTCTGGATGTTTCTAAGATATATTTCGCCCTGTATCCCAGCCTACACTTCTTTAGTTGGTCAAGGGTCGCCTTAGCAAGACGGTTGGGTTTGGGAAAGGTGTAGAAATCGCGATGTTCAAACCTTATCGTCTCTCCGTATTCCTTGGCAAGATTCCCGATCATCTTCTTGATGGCAGGTATGTTCTTGTAGGTTGCACAGATGTAGGAGATCAGGCATTCCCACGGCTCTTGTCTAGTGATTCTCAGACCATAGGAATAACGAATAGCATTCTGTATATGTTGGTCTCTTGCTATTTTTGAGAGAATAAGAGGCAAATCGTCATTCAGTCTGAAATAGTCCCTGATGAAATCAATGCCAGAATCATCAGGAAAGATCTCAAACTCCAGTTTATCATCAGTCTGTCTTATTTTTACAACCCGTTCTCTTACCACTCCATACCACCAGCCATCGATTTCTGTCCATCGAAAGACCTGGCCGCTTCTCAGAGTGTGATCCAGATCAAAGGAGGAGGCTGGTTGATCTAAGATAATTTCCATAATCTTCTCAAAGTCCAGAAGAGGGTTCGCTAATAAACATTAACTGGATTCCTGCTTGGAGCTGTGGCTCCAGATTCTATTTTTGGAGTTCGTCAATTATATTCTGCAGCTTCGGTTTGTACTTAGAGATAAGTTCCCTAGCGCGCTCTCTTCTTTTCGCTTCAGCATAAAATCGGTATATTTGTTCGGTTCCGCTGGGCCTTATGAGGATCGAACTCTTGTCTGGAAAACGTATCTTTACGCCGTCGGTTGTATCCAGGTTCAGGCCTTTAACTTGGTCGATCAATTTAGTTAATACGGGCTCCTTCAGTTGGTTGGGGCATTTGACCTTCTCCTTCTCTAGATAGTAGCGGGGGAGTTCCCGCAGTAGCTCTGAAAGGTCTTTACCCGTCCTTGCCAGGATCTCCAAGATCAGGGCTGTTGTCATCGCTCCGTCACGGACTGGTTGATGAGGAGCGTAGAATACTCCACCATTCTCTTCGCCACCTAGCTTAGCCTTTACCTTCTTCATAGTGTGAGAGACGATGATGCTACCTACCTGGGTCCAGATCACCTCGCCCCCGAACTCTTGAGCTATGTCTTGGATCACGTTCGAGGAGCTTACTGGTGTGACTATCTTCTCCCCTGGATTGTCCTGTAAGAAGCTTCTTTCGATGAGGGCGAAGGTCCGATCTCCCCAATGTATCTTCCCCTTTTCGTCCACGAAGATTGCCCTATCGGCATCTCCGTCGTAGGCCACGCCCATATCAGCTTTCACCGATTTAACAGTAGAAGCAAGTTGGTCTAGATTTTCTGGTCTCGGCTCAGGCGGTCGACTGGGGAATGTTCCATCGATATCTGCGTTAACAGTGGTGACTTGGCATCCCAGTTCACGAAGCAGACACGGTGCAGCCAAGCCGCCCACACCATTGGCCGCATCCACAACCACATGTAGACCTCTACTCCGTATAGCTACAACATCGAGCTGCTCCTTTATGGCTTCTTTATAAACCTCTATAACTCCAGGTAGCGGGTTGACCTCTCCGATCTCCTCCCACGCCGCCCTCCGAATCCTATCATTAAAGAAGATGTTCTCAATTTCAACTTCATCTTCACGAGACAGTTCTATCCCATTCTCGGCAATAACCTTGATTCCGTTGTATTCGGGTGGGTTGTGGGAAGCCGTGACCATCACCGCGCCGTCCATATTATGGTGCCAGACTGCGTATTGAAGTCCAGGGGTCGGAACCACTCCTGCGCTGTGAACAGTGCATCCAGTCGATGTTAAGCCAGCCACAACAGCCTCCCTCAGCATGGGTCCACTAATTCGGCCATCATAGCCAACTAATATCTGTCCTTCCTCAAAGAATGTTCCAACAGCACTCCCAATCTTCATCACAAACTCTGGGGTCAGGTCTACATTTGCTACTCCGCGGATTCCATTGGTCCCGAACAGTCTTCTTGATTCCGGCATGTTCTATCCTCTGGACACAACAATACTCCCAGTTGCTTATTGGCAGTTTATTGTAAGATTACACAATTAAGCGTAATCCCTAGTTTCTTCACAGACCGCTTCGCCGTAGTTTTCGCCTAGAACCAAGTTTATTGCGAAAAAGGGATACCGGAACATATCTTACTTCTAGAAGAATTCCTCAGAAACTATTTAAGCCCATAGAATCAATACCTGAAATTCAAATGTAGGAGCCACTAAGGCGTTGCCCTCACTCGACACGGTTCTAGAACTCTTGAGAGATGGAAAGTGGCATAGGTTAGAGGACATTGTGAAGAAGTTAGAACTTCAAGAAGACAGGGTGAAAAAAATAGCTGAGTTTCTTGAGAAATATGATTTCATCCAGCTGGATGGAGAGAGCAAGAGAGCCAAGCTCACGACCTGTTTGCAAGAATTTCTTGTAAAGACGCGACACAAGGAGGAATAGGACGGACGCAAGGTTTCAGAGAGACCTTAAGCTGAATTTGAGTGTCAAAAAAGGATCAGAGAAAAATTGGGAAAGCTGAGATGAGTGTCTAGCAGATTACTCATACAGGTTCTGGGTGAGAAGGGGAGGGGATGGGGTCGTTTTGTGCCTATGGACTTAGGGCTTGGTAAATCCTTTCGTGGTCCATATCTTTTTCCATGAATATACTTAGGCGCTGGTCTTCAACTTTAAGAGATAGAATTTTGGCGGCCTTTCCCGTCAGCAGGACGTTTTGCGTCTCTCCGAGTTCGAAGGTTTTCGATAGCGCTTCTCCTGCTTCGAAGGACTTTGATGATAAGAGCGCATAGTCGATTATCTTCTTGGGGTCCTTCAAGTCTATTGAAGCTGAGTCTTTGGTTCTCAGTATGTACCCGATGATGCCTTCGTTGCTCTTGATATCCTTCAATTTTTCGGGTAGCCTTGCGGTTTTTCGTTCAGCTTTCTTGTTGGAGGAGGCTTCCTTATCCTCTTTCTTTTCAGACTCTTCCTTAGATTCTTCTTTCTCAGATTTCTTTTTCTTTGGTGTCATGAAGTCTCACTCTATTGTATTATCGGTTCTACTCTTACGAGTGCTCCCTCTTTCACTCCCAGTCTCTTGATGGTTTTGTCTGGTATTCTTATCAGGCCCTTCCCCTCCAGTTCTTCATCTATGGCCTTCACTTTGCACTGCGTGGTTTTTCCAGCCGGGGCTTGGATTTGAACTGTGTCTATTGTTTTTCCTCTGAAGGACTTCGACCAGTCCTTTAGGAGTGTTTGGTCGACTTCTGCTGAATCCCCGGCGAAGAATCCTGTGATCTTTTTGGCTGTCAGTTGTTGTGCGATCTCTTTTGGGGCAGGGGGTTGGGTGATCTTCTTCAATAGCTTAAGAACTGTGGGAACTATCACGCCTGTAATGGCTTGTAGATGTTTTGTGTCGGCTCCTTTGGAGGTTGCGGTGGCCAGGTACATCTCGTTGACTTGTGAGATCTGGATGTTTCCTTCTGCACCATATACGGAAAGCTCATGTATTCCTCCGATGCTATCTGCCTTCTCTTTGATGTCTTGAAAGAGATGCAGTGCCTTCTTGACTGTGATATCTGAAGCTTCCGGGTCTCCGGCCACGATTGCACCATCTTTCTCAAAAATGAAGGAGCTCTGGATTTCAGGACACAGGCGCTTGATCTCTTTTAGGGTGGTCTCTAGTGCCGGTGTAAAGGAATCGTCGCTCATCAATGTCACCTAGTGGTTTAAGAGATCTTGAGTAGGATTCTCTCTGGTGCCCCGTCTCTCTCCACCACTAAGTATTTGATTCCTTCCGTCTCTTCGATCTCGTCCAGCCAGTCGAGTGCTTCTCTTGCTTTCTGTAGCAGTGAGAGTCTGTCTTGTTGGCTTCTTACCACCTTTTCGATTGCTGTCAGTTCGTGGAATGGGCTGGCATCCAGGATGACATTTAGGTCTCCGATGTTGAGTTCTCCCAAGTTTTCTTGGTCAGCTTTTTTCCCTGCTAGTTTGAAGACCATATCCCTGATCTTCTTAGATCTCTCAGCTAAGGCTCTGATATCATCCAGTCTTCGCAAGTAGTCACCTAGTTTACTCTTCACCCTGGAGATCTCACCGTCTAGGTTATCTGATATCTCAGCTGCCGAGTCGTACTCCTTTAATTGTATACCCATAGTTACACCTCCAAAGATTATTAATGGCGGGTTGGTATTCCCTACCCCCGGAGCTCATATGGAAATTCTGGATCCTGTTTAGCCAGGCGCTGTAGCAGTATATGGACCGAACGGATTGTTCTTCGCTGTGATTATCGTGAAAGCGTAAACATCACCAGCTTCGTAGTCATAGGTAACGACCATATTCACTTCTTCATTAGCATCTAGAGTAGCGTCGGCACCTGTCACGGTCCAGTTACCAGCATCTATCACGTTGTTGTTTATCTTCACTTTGTCCATTGTGAGAATTGCTGTTCCAGTATTTTTGACTGTCAGAGTGCAATTATTGCTGGCGAGATCCCATGAAATGCCTGTGAAGGCTATTTGTTCTGTGGCCATGAACGTGAAGGATAGTGCTCCCATCCAGGCTGCGACTGCGATCGAAACCGCGACTGTAACTGCAATTAGGATTATCGCTGCTACCACTGGGCTCAAGGCTTTCCTGCTTCTCCACATTTTTCTCATCTTCTTTTTTATCCCTCCTTCTTGGATTTTCATGTAAAACATAGATAGCATATTAAGATTTAAATCTTACGACTCACGACACCATATTCTAAAGGTAATTCAACAAATTTCGGACATTCCCTCATGACTGGCTCGAGAATCTAATGCGCGCAGCTATGTTCCAAGTAACTTAGTTGAGCACTATTCTCTTCTTCTTGTACAATGCGATAATCCTTTCGGTATTGGTCACTGTTCCTATAAGTTCAGTGTCAAG
>JABAHQ010001560.1_pt4 | contig 71066 bp, 65 predicted proteins | sample 7062091 | NCBI WGS metagenome assembly JABAHQ01 (sample SAMN14534359, study PRJNA622989) | marine sediment metagenome | biome: marine biome [ENVO:00000428]; feature: marine pelagic biome [ENVO:01000023]; material: deep marine sediment [ENVO:00002113] | place: India: Gulf of Kutch | collected...
CGCATCATGGATTTGATGACGCCGATCGGCAAGGGCCAGCGCGGCCTGATCGTGGCACCGCCGCGAACCGGTAAAACCATGCTGTTGCAGTCGATCGCCAACAGCATCAGCACGAATTTCCCGGAAGTGGCACTCATCGTTCTGCTGATCGACGAACGTCCGGAAGAAGTGACGGACATGCAGCGGTCGGTCCGCGGCGAGGTCATCAGCTCCACCTTCGACGAACCCGCCCAGCGGCACGTCCAGGTGGCGGAGATGGTGATCGAAAAGGCCAAACGGCTGGTCGAGCACAAAAAGGATGTCGTGATCCTGCTGGACAGCATCACCCGTCTGGCGCGGGCCTACAACGCCATTGTCCCGCCCAGCGGCAAGGTGCTTTCCGGCGGTGTGGATTCCAACGCCCTGCAGCGGCCGAAGCGGTTCTTCGGCGCCGCGCGCAACATCGAGGAAGGCGGCAGCCTGACCATCATCGCCACCGCGCTGGTCGATACCGGCAGCCGCATGGACGACGTGATCTTCGAAGAGTTCAAAGGCACCGGCAACCTGGAAGTGCTCCTCGACCGCAAACTGGCTGATAAAAGGACATTTCCGGCGATCGATATCAACCGTTCCGGTACCCGGAAGGAAGAGTTGCTCATGGAGGATGATGAATTGCAGAAAATCTGGCTGTTGAGAAAGGTTTTGCTCCCCATGGGCATTCATGATACGATGGAGCTCCTCGTACAGAGAGTGAAAGAAACCAAGACCAATTCCGAGTTCATCCAGACGATGAATTCGTAAGGGTTTTACAGAAAGAGGTTTGGAAGTAATGAAAGCCGAAATTCATCCGGAATATCACGAGACCACCATCACCTGCGCCTGCGGCAATAAGGTCGAAACCCGTTCAGTGGTGAAGGACGTTCATGTCGAAATCTGTTCCGCCTGCCATCCGTTTTTCACCGGCAAACAGAAACTGATAGACAGTGCCGGCCGGATCGAGAAATTCACTCGTAAGTACGAAAAAGTTCGCGCGGCCAAACAAGGCCAGGCCAAAGAATCCGCTCCCAATTAGCTTCCTTTCTATACGGCTTCCCTGAAGTTACCCGAATACCCTTTTATCATTCATAAAATCAGATTGCGGCCGCGCAGGGCGAGCCGCCCAATTCCATGTTTGAACAGTTGAAAAAAATCGAAAAGCGATTTGAGGAACTCAATCGCCTGATGAGTGATCCTGAAATCACCCGGCAGCCCACCCAATACCAGAAGCTGGCACGGGAGCAGTCCGAAATCCTTCCGGTTGTCCGGGAGTACCAGGAGTGGCAGAAGAACACCCGTCAGCTGGAAGAGAACCAGGAAATCCTGACCACGGAGAAAGACGGCGAATTGCTGGAAATGGCCGAGGAGGAAATTGAAGCCCTGAAGCCCGCGATTGAGAGTAACATCACCCGGCTGAAGGTATTGCTTTTGCCCAAGGACCCGCGGGACGAGAAAAACGTGATCATGGAAATCCGGGCGGGCACCGGTGGCGACGAGGCCGGTTTGTTTTCCGCCGACCTTTTCCGCATGTATTCACGTTATGCCGAGAGCAAAAAATGGAAGGTGGAGGTCATGAACATCAGTCCCACCGGCGTCGGCGGGATCAAGGAAGTGATTTGCAGTATCCAGGGCAAAGGGGTGTACAGCAAGCTCAAATTCGAGGCGGGAACCCACCGGGTCCAGCGCGTGCCGACCACGGAAACGCAGGGGCGGATCCATACCTCGGCGGTGACGGTGGCGATTCTGCCGGAAGCGGAGGATGTTGATATCCAGATCAATCCCGCGGACTTGAAAATCGATGTTTACCGTTCTTCCGGACCGGGAGGACAAAGCGTGAACACCACCGACTCCGCGGTGCGCATCACTCACACGCCCAGCGGTATTGTCGTCACCTGCCAGGATGAAAAATCCCAGCACAAAAACAAAGACCGGGCGATGAAGGTTCTGCGCGCCCGTTTGTATGACGAGGAGCAGAGGAAACAGCAGCAAGAGAAGGCCTCCGACCGCAAACAGCAGATCGGCAGCGGTGACCGGAGCGAACGGATTCGCACCTATAATTTTCCGCAGGAGCGGGTGACCGATCACCGCATTGGCCTGACGCTCCACAAGCTTTCCCTGATCATGGAAGGCGATCTCGACGAGTTGATCGAAAAGCTCGTTATGTGTTTTCAGGCCGAAGCCCTGAAAGGCAGCCAGAACTGACCCTCCCCCGGGAACCCCTAAGGGGATTGGAAAGGTGATGATGACATCCACCGAAAAAATTTCACCCACCGCACAGAGCCTTCTTCAGGAAGCGCAGAATTTTCTGGCCTCCCGGGGAATCGAACATGCCCGTATGGAAGCGGAAATTCTGCTGGCTCATGTTTTGGATGTCCGCCGGGAGGATTTTCTGCTGAAGGATGAACGGACGGTAACCGCCACAGAGGAGCGGCGGGTCCGGGAATTGCTGGACCGCCGGGGACGCCGGGAGCCGCTGGCGTATCTCGTGGCAACGCGGGAATTCTGGTCTCTCGATTTTAAAGTCAATGCGCAGGTGCTGATTCCCCGGCCGGAAACGGAAGGAATTATTGAAGAGTTAAAAAGACGGGCCGGGGCTTTCCCGCCGCAACCCCTTATGTTGGATATGGGAACCGGTTCGGGAATACTCGCGGTGGTGGCGGCGAAGGAAATCCCCGGCGGTCAGGTGACGGCAGTGGAACTTTCACCGGGCGCGCTGGAGGTGGCGCGGGAAAACGCGCAACGGCACGGCGTCGCGGACCGGATCCGGTTCATGCCAATGGATATGATGAAACCCTGGAAATTTTCCGGAAAGGAGCTGTTCGATGGCATCCTTTGCAATCCGCCCTATATCCCGGAAGGAGAGCTGGACCGTCTCATGCCGGAGGTCCGTGATTATGAACCCCGGGCGGCTCTGTTGGGCGGTCCGGATGGATTAGAGGCTTACCGGTCGATCGCTCTCAACGCGGCTCGTTATTTGAAGCCCGGAGGTATTTTGATCATGGAAATGGGATACGGCCAATCGGATTCCGTTCGCCGGATCCTGGAGGAGGCGGGCGGATTCGAATCCATAACCATCATTCAGGATTTGAGCGGACACCCCCGAGTGGTTTCCGCGAGGAGGGCGCTTGGATAGAATTATCGTAGAGGGAGGCCATCAATTAAACGGTCAGGTCACGATCAGCGGTGCCAAGAACGCCATTCTGCCGGTGCTGGCGGCGACCCTGCTGACCGGCGGTAAAAATGAAATTCAAAACGTCCCGGGGGTGCGGGATGTCAAGACCATGGTGAACCTTGTCCGGGAACTGGGAGGCCGGGTGGACCATTTTGAAGCCGACCGGCTGGTTCTGGACAGCGGCGGAATCAACAATCCGGTGGCCCCCTACGACCTGGTTTCCACCATGCGCGCCTCCTGCATGGTATTGGGTCCCCTGCTCGCCAGGCTGGGCGAAGCGAAAGTTTCCCTGCCCGGCGGTTGTGCCATCGGGGCGCGACCCATCGACCTGCACATCAAGGGACTGGAAGCGCTGGGCGCGGATATTCAACTGGAGAAAGGATACGTCCACGGCGTCGCCAAAAAGCTGAAAGGCGCCCACCATCTGTTCGAATCCGTCACCGTGACCGGCACCATGAATGTGTTGATGGCGGCGGCGATGGCGGAAGGGGAAACGGTGCTGGAAAACGCCGCCAAGGAACCGGAAGTGGAATTTCTGGCCGACGTGCTGAATCAATGCGGGGCCAAAATCGAAGGGGCGGGGACGGATAAAATCATCATTGAGGGCGTGACCTCCCTGAAGCCGATCCACTGCCGGATTTTGCCGGACCGGATTGAGGCGGCCACCTACATGATTGCCGGCGCCATCACCGACGGCGATGTGGAGGTGCTGGACTGCGTGCCCGCCCATTTGGAGGCTGTCATCCAGAAACTCCGTGAAGCCGGAGTGGGGCTGAAGGAAAATGAAACGTCCATCCGGGTGCGGGGCAATGGCGAGTTGAGGCCGGTTCACATTCGGACGCATCCTTATCCCGGTTTCGCCACGGACGTGCAGGCCCAGTTCATGACATTGATGACCCTGGCCAAAGGACAGAGCGTGATCTCCGAAACGGTTTTCGAAAACCGTTTCATGCACGTCGCCGAACTCCGGCGGATGGGAGCGGATATTCATATCGAAGGCCACACGGCCATCGTCAGCGGCGTGGAGCAGTTGAGCGGCGCACCGGTGATGGCGACCGACCTGCGCGCCAGCGCCTGTCTGGTTCTGGCGGGTCTGGTAGCGGAACGGGATACGGTGGTCTCCCGCGTGTATCATATCGACCGGGGTTATGAGGACATGGAGAAAAAGTTGTCGCAATTGGGAGCGGCGATTCGAAGAGTCCGGTAACCCGGGAAAGGCCCGGGGGAATGATTAGCGTTTAAATACTGGAATTGGTTTCCGTGGTATCCCAGTAAGGTTCCAGATCAAAATAACTGAGAATCAATTGTTCCCGTTCCAGAGTCAGTTTTTCCGGGACATCCACCGAAGGCGCCTGTTGAATGGAATCCTGACGCCACTGGGTTTTGACTTTTCCCAGCTCCTGAGTTTCGTAATGGGGTTTGGGAAACAGAACCATTTTCCCATCGGTAAACAAGAACCCCCCTATCTTCAACACCAGATATCTTGTCTTGTAGGTTTCCGGGTCCACCATCAACCCCTGGATACGCGCCACCACCTGGTCATACAAATCGTACAGGTAAAAACCGACTATGCGGTCCTCAAGGTACAGGTGGTAAATATTATCCTGAATATAGCGAAGAGGGCTGGGTGTCACGCGAACTCTCATTGCAAATAATTATTGAATGTTGCAAAATTAAATTATAGCAGAGTTTACATGGAGTTGATATAATCTAAAGATAGTGTTAATTGACTGAAATTTAAGGCTTATTGCATTGCGGGCGAGACGGATGAGACGATCAGGAAACCTCTGTTTTAAAGTCATGATTTTGGCCCTGTTAGCCGGTGTCATCGGAACGGCGGATTGGGGATATGCCCGAATTTACAAATACCGGGACGATCAGGGTAAACTGCACTTCACCAACGATCCCAGTTCCATCCCTTTGAAATATAGACGCAAAAAGGAGCGGTTCAAAGGAGTTCCGGAAACCGCCAGTTCTTTCGCTAAAGATCCGGATAAACCGGACGATCCCAAGGCCGGCGGGCAAAAAGAGGAAAAAGAACAGGTCGGGTTGTCCGCCGAAGATGAAGGTCTGATCAACAAATCCATCAGCGTCCTTCAAAGCGGGGTGTCCATGGCCGAACAATTTAAAGAAGCGCAACCGAATTTCACCAATGGCCGGCGCCTGATCGCGGCGATTCAGGGCGCCCTGCCCCAAAAGGAAAGCCTGGCCGGGGAGCTGGCCGGTACCGAAGAGCCGAGCCTCAAAGAAGTCCTTGGATTTTTAAACAAAAGCATCGCCATCGACAAGAAAACCCAATCCTTGGGTGTGGGACTCAAAACCCGGATTGTCGCCATATTCAACCGGGTCCAAAATGAGGCCAAAACCCAGGCCGGACTCATCAATAAACTGAACCAGGCGAAGAAAGATTCGGAGAAGAAAAAAGCCGAGGCCGCGAAGAAAGAAAAAGAGCAACAAACCAAAGCAGGAAAAAAATAAAGACACCCCATCTCTTTTTCCCTGGTTATTCCGGAGGTCCCGGAATGGGAGCGTAACAAGGTTCTCTTTTTAAACCGGGTTTATTTTCTGCCGCCCCGGATTTTTTCGGCCGATCCTATCCCCCCCCTCATATGAAATCCATCGAACAGTTTTTCGCGGACTTGTCAGGTATCCTCTGGGGCCCATGGCTCCTCGTTCTTCTGGTGGGAACCGGAATCTGGCTGACCTTTGTGTTGCGGGGCATTCAGTTTCGTCTGTTAGGGTACGCCCTGCGCCTGACCTTTACGAGAGAGCGGGAAGGGGCGGGGGACGTTTCTCATTTCGGCGCGTTGATGGTGGCCCTGGCCGCCACCATCGGCAGCGGCAACATCGCGGGAGTGGCCACCGCCATGACCCTGGGCGGACCCGGCGCGGTGGTGTGGATGTGGATCGCCGCTCTGTTCGGTATGGCCACCAAATACGCCGAAGGCTTTCTCGCCGTGCGCTTCCGCGAAGTCAATCACCGGGGAGAGATCGCCGGCGGGCCCATGTACTATATTCAAAGCGGGCTGGGATGGAAATGGCTCGGAATCCTTTTCGCCTTTTGCGGCGCCATTGCGGCGTTCGGCATCGGCAACATGGTTCAGGCCAACACCACCGCCGAAGCGTTGACCAGTATGCTGCCGGTCAGCAAATCGCTGGTGGGAATTGTGTTGGCGGTCTTCACGGCCCTGGTGATCCTGGGAGGCATCCAGCGGATTGCCGAGGTGGTCTCGTTTTTCGTGCCGATCATGGTGCTGTTTTATTTTGCCGGTTCCATCATCATTATTATCAGCCACTGGAATGAATTGCCGGCGGGCCTGAGCGCCCTTTTCCAGCAGGCGATGTCCGGCGCCGCGGCCAGCGGAGGATTTGCCGGGGCGACGGTGGCGCAGGCTATTCAATTCGGTGTGGAGCGCGGAATGTTCTCGAATGAGTCCGGCATGGGGAGCGCCCCCATCGTCGCCGCCGCGGCCAAAACCAATCAACCGGCCAAACAGGCGCTGGTGTCGATGACCGGAACGTTTCTCGATACCATTATCGTGTGCTCCCTGACCGGGCTGGTGTTGTCCACCACCGGGGTCTGGAACTCGGGAGAAACCGGCGCGGCCCTCACCCTCCAGGCCTTCAAGGCGGGGTTGCCCGGCGAGTGGGGATCGTGGATCGTAACCCTGGGCGTGGTGACCTTCGCGTTTTCCACCATCCTGGGATGGTGTTATTACGGCGAAAAATGTTTTGAGTATCTGTGCGGGGAGGAGAAAATCCGGTATTACCGGATCGCGTGGATCGCGTTTGTGTTTCTGGGGGCGGCGGCCAATTTGAAACTGGTCTGGGATTTTTCAGGAGCGATGAATGCTTTGATGGCGATCCCCAATCTCATTGCCCTGCTTGCCCTGAGCCGGCTCATCGCCCGGGAGACCCGGAATTTTGAAAAAGGGGTGCGCGAGGGGACGGTCCATCCGTTTGATTAGCCGGGTAGGATTCAGTTAAACAACCGGAAACGCAGGATAAACCAGATCGCGGCCACGCCGTCCTTCCAGCCGATTTTTTTACCTTCCGCATAATCCCGGCCGCTGTAGGAAATGGGGACTTCGTAAATCCTAAACTTTTTCCTGGACACCTTGGCGGTGAATTCCGGCTCGAACCCGAACCGGTTGCATTTCAAAGTCAGGGAATCCAGCACTTCCCGGGTGAACACCTTGTAGCAGGTTTCCATGTCGGTCAGGTTGAGGTTCGTCATCATGTTGGACAAAGTGGTCAGCGCCATGTTGCCGAGGTAATGCCAGAAGAACAGCACGCGGTGCGGTCCGCCGAGAAACCGCGAGCCGTACACCACGTCCGCCCGCCCGTCCAGAATCGGTTCCAGCAAATTGCCGTATTCCCGGGGGTCGTATTCCAGGTCCGCGTCCTGAATAATAATGATATCCCCGGTGGCTTCGGCAAAGCCGGTCCGGAGAGCCGCGCCTTTCCCCCGGTTTTTGGGATGCAGTGCCACCCGGTAGCCGTTGCGGTCCCGGTATTCCTCAACCATGGCCCGCGTACCGTCGGTCGAGAAATCGTCAACCAGAATGATTTCCTTGTCGTAATCCACGGCTTCCACGCGGGAAAGCAGAGCATCGAGGGTATTTTTTTCGTTGTAAACCGGAATGACGATGGATAGCTTCACGGGCACAAGGTAATAACAGTTAATGGTTAAAAGGGGGTTAAAAAATCAGTTTAAAGGAAATAAATTTAGAAGTCTAAGGGATTGTTGAGGAAGGGAACCCGGATCAATTGAAGGAGAGTTGTTGGCCCCGCAGGTGATGGGTCAGGCGGTTGGCCAGCAGGCCGGTGAGAATCCCGGTGATCAGGGAGAACGTAAGGAATACCGGCAGAAGATTGAAAAAGGCTTTTTGCTGGATGAACAGGAAATACACGCACACGAAGATGGCGGTGGTGTGCGCGTAGGCCGAGGCCACGCTGACGCCCACCAGACTGAACGTCCGGCGCGATTCCCGGTACAGGAGACCCATCAGCCCCACCGAGGCCAATCCGCCGGCGAGACTGAGAAAAAAAGTGGGGCTGAGAAACGTGCCGCCCAGCACCGATCCCAGCAGGATCCGCAACAGCGTCACTTTCAACGCGGCCCGGAATCCCAGAAAGACCAGGGCGACCAGGGTCATGATGTTGGCCAGTCCCAGCTTGACCCACGGCGTGGGCAGGGGAAGCAGAGCCTCCAGCCGGTGCAGGACGACTCCCAACCCGACCAGAAGGGCGATGACCGCCATGCGCCTGTGAGCTGTCTGCTGATCTTCCAGATAACCCTCCGTCCCGCGACCCGTGTTACTTGACGGTGAACACGTAATCGCCTTTTTTATAATCCACTTTGATGGTGTCGCCGTGTTTGAATTCGCCGTTGATGATGCGCATGGAGATGGCGTTTTCGATTTTGTCTTCGATGAGGCGGCGCAGGGGTCGCGCCCCGTACATTTCGCTGAAGCCTTCCTTGGCCAGCTCCTCTTTCACTTTGGTGGAAACTTCCAGCGTCATGTCGCTTTCTTTTAACCGCTTGGCCAGGTTGCTGAGCATCAGTTCGGCGATCTGGCGCACCTCTTTCGGTTCCAGCTTGTGGAACACGATCAGGTCGTCCAGCCGGTTGATGAATTCCGGCTTGAACAGTTTCTGAACCTCATTCAGGACCATCGACCGAACCTGATTGTAATCCCGGGTGGCATCTTCCGCCGCGGCGAATCCGATGCCCTTGGTTTTCCCCTCGGCGATCGATTGCGTTCCGATGTTGGAGGTGCCGATGATGATGGCGTTCTTGAAACTGGTCACCCGGCCGTGCGCGTCCGTCAGTCGTCCGTCATCCAGCAACTGCAGGAGAATATTGAACACGTCGGGGTGCGCTTTTTCCAGCTCGTCGAGCAGAATGACCGAGTACGGGTGCCGCCGCACCTTTTCCGTCAACTGTCCGCCCTCGTCGTAGCCGACGTAACCCGGCGGGGAACCGATGATCTTGGACACGGAGTGTTTTTCCATATATTCGGACATATCCAGCCGGATCAACCGGTTTTCATCATCCAGCAGAAATTCCGCCAGCGCCTTCGCCAGTTCCGTTTTGCCCACGCCGGTGGGGCCGAGAAATAAAAACGAACCGATCGGGCGGTCCTTGTCCTTCAGGCCCGCGCGGTTCCGGCGAATGGCATTGCTGATGGCCACAATGGCGTTGTCCTGTCCGATCACCCGCTTGTGCAGATTCTCCTCCATGTTCATGAGTTTGGCGGTTTCCGTTTCGCGGATTTTGTTGACCGGAATACCCGTCCACGTCGCCACCACATTGGCGATGTCCTCCTCCGTTACCGAATGATCCACCTTGTTCAGCTCCCTGTTCCATTTCTCCTTTTCGGCAACCAGTTTTTTGTCGATTTCAAGAACGTCCTGGCGCAGTTGAGCGACCTTTTCGAAATCCTGCCGGTCGAACGCGTCTTTCTGATCCCGGATGGTTTCGTTGCGTTCTTTTTCCAGTTGCTGAATGACCGGCGGAACGTAAATCAGCGCCAGGTGCTTTTGCGCGCCCGCTTCGTCGAGCAGGTCCACCGCCTTGTCGGGAAGCGCGCGGTCGTAGATATGCTTTTCAGACAATTTGGCGGCGGCGAGAATCGCGGCATCCTGGTACTGAATGGAATGGTGTTTTTCGTATTTGCCCTTCAACCCTTCCAGCATGGCGACCGTTTCGTCGATGGAAGGTTCGTCCACCAGAATCGGTTGAAACCGTCGGGCCAGGGCTTTGTCTTCTTCGATGCTCTTTTTGAAATCGTCCAGGGTGGTGGCGCCGATGCATTGCAATTGGCCTTTGGCCAGGGCCGCTTTCAGCATGTTGGAGGCATCCACGCCGCCGGCGCCGGCGCCGGCGTTAACGATGGTGTGCAATTCATCGATGAACAGAATGATACTGCCGTGCGAACTGGAAATTTCGTCCTTCACCGCCTTCATGCGTTCCTCGAATTCCCCGCGCATTTTGGCGCCGGCGATGATCTCGGACATTTCCAGCACCTTGACCCGCTTGTTGAGCAGGGAATTCGGCACCTCCGCCTTGACAATTTTCTGCGCCAGGCCCTCGACGATGACGGTTTTGCCCACACCCGGTTCGCCGATCAGGACAGGATTGTTCTTCTTGCGGCGGGACAGGATCTGGACGATTCGGTTGATTTCGTCTTCGCGTCCAATGACCGGGTCCAGTTCGCCCCGTCGCGCCATATCGGTGAGGTCGGTGGTGTATTGGCTCAAAACATCCATTTTCCCTTCACCGTCTTTTTCGTCGATGTTGATGCCGCCGCGCATGATTTCCAGGTCTTCCTTGACCTTGGGGTATTTCAAGCCGAATTCAAGCAGGACCTCCGAAGGGCGCCCCACCCGCGAATCAAACATGGCGAGAAACATCGCGCCGACGCTGATATAACGGTCGCCCAGTTTTTTGGCCTCCTCCTGGGCGATTTCGAACAGCGAATCGGTTTCCTTGGCGAGATGGATGTGTTGAATCTGCTGATCTTCCTGATGCTTGGCCTCACCTTCCTGCAGTTCGAACAGCCGGTCGAGTATTTTGCGCGACAGCTTTTTGTCCTCGGGATAATACGTTTCCAGCAATTTCACGATCCGTGAATCCTGTTGCTCCAGCAGGCCGATCAGAATAAAGTCCGGTGTCAGGAGGGTTTGACGCAGGTTGACCATTTCCATCGTTCCCACGTTGAGGGCTTCGATGACTTTATCGGTGAGTTGTCTGAGATATTGCTGCAACATGGTAAATTCGTTGAAAAATTATTTTAAGTTTTTATGATATCAGATGATTCAGGTGCGCATGAACGGAGTCGGCCAGCGCGTCCGGGTCATAGCCGCCCTCCAGCATGGAAATCAGGCGGCCGCCGCAGATTTCCCCGGCGGCGGCGGTGATCAGCCGGGTCATTTCGCCGAAGCATTCCGTGGACAGGTTGATCTGCGCCAGCGGGTCGTCCTCATGTGCGTCGAATCCGGCGGAGATAATGATCAAATCCGGCTTGAACCGGAACATTTCCGGGATCAGCCGGTCTTTCACCAGCGCCAGGTAATCCTCGTCGCCGGAGAAGGCCTGCATGGGAAAATTCAAGGTCGTGCCCAGCCCGTCGCCGGTGCCGGTTTCGCCCTCTGCCCCGGTGCCCGGGTAAAACGGGTATTGGTGGACACTGCTGTAATAAATGTTACTTTTAGAGTAAAAAGAGTTCTGCGTGCCGTTGCCGTGATGCACGTCCCAATCGAATATGAAGACCCGGTTGAGGCCCTTTTGTTCGATGGCGTAATCGGCGGCGATGGCGACGTTGTTGAACAGGCAGAACCCCATCGCCCGGTCATGCTCGGCGTGGTGCCCCGGGGGGCGCACGGCGCAAAACACATTGTCGCAGGTGCCGTCGACCACCAGGTCCACCGCTTTGAGCCCGGCACCGGTGCTGAGCAGGGCGGCTTCGTAAGATTTGGGGCAGATGGCGGTGTCCATGTCCAGATGGTGCTCCCCGCTTTCGCATCGGTATTGAACGGCTTCGGCATACCCCGGTTCGTGGTTCAGCTCGATTTCCTCCAGCGTCGCGGCCCGCGGCGGATGTATTTGCAGTTTGGAATGGAGATCGGAGCCCTGCAGGTGGTTTTCGATCGCTACCAGGCGGCCGGAGTTTTCCGGATGCTGACCGGTATCGTGTTCCAGATACAGGGGATCGTAAATATAACCTGTTTTATTCATTAATATTCATACGGATCGGGGTTTGAACGGGTACCCTAGCAGAGTCCCCTATCCTTATCAATAATATTCCCCATGGCCAAAAGCAAGGAAACGCAGGAAAAACTGGAGAAAATCCGCCTCCGGGCCCGGAATCTGGGGTTTGAGGGCTTCGGTGTCGCCCCGCCGGATTTGGGAGCCGCCGGGGGGCGGTTCCAGGAATGGCTGGCGGCCGGTCATGACGGGGAGATGGGCTATATGAAGCGCGGCGAGGCCAGGCGGCTGGATCCCGAATTGATCCTGCCCGGCGTCCAAACCGTGATTTGCCTGAGCACCTCCTATTTCACCACTCCCCGCACCCTCGATTTTCTGGCCGATGCCGCCACCGGGGATATCTCCAACTACGCCTGGAATCTGGACTATCACGACATCATCCAACCCCGCCTGAGGGCGCTGGAGGCGGAGCTGGCCGCGGAATTTCCCGGTTGCCGCACCAAAAGCTATGTCGATACCGGGCCGGTTCTCGAGAAACCCCTGGCCGAGAGGGCCGGCCTGGGCTGGATCGGCAAGCACACCAATCTGCTGACCGAGGGAGTGGGATCGTATTATTTCCTGTCCGAAATCCTGGTGGACGTGGCCCTGCCGTTCTCGGAACCGGCGGAGAACCACTGTGGCACCTGCACCGCCTGCATCGATATCTGCCCGACCGGGGCCATTATTGCGCCCTATGTCCTCGATTCCCGTAAATGCATCTCCTATCTCACCATCGAGCTCAAGGGGGCGATTCCCCTTGAATACCGCAAGGCTATAGGCAACCGCATTTACGGCTGCGATGACTGCCAGATCGTCTGCCCCTGGAACTCTTACGCCAGCCCGACCGAGGAGCCGGCCTTCCGGGAGCGGGAGGGGATCACGGCCCTGATCGAGTTGATGGCGATGGACGAGGAAGCCTTTCGCGCCCGCTTCCGTAAAAGCCCGGTGAAGCGCATCAAGCGCCGGGGCCTGCTGAGGAATGTGGCGGTGGCGCTGGGCAATTCCGGCCTGCCGGAGGCGGTTCCGGTCCTCACCCGGGCCCTGGCCGATCCGGAACCGCTGATCCGCGCCCATGCCGTCTGGGCTCTGGGGGAACTGCTGGGACCGGCGGCGTTCGGGGTTTGCGCGCAGCATCTGACGGGGGAAACCGACGATCGGGTTTTAAAGGAGATCGAACGGTTAAAAACGGTTTGATATTGGCGGGACCCCCGGCCTATAATCAGCGGAATCTCAACTTGACGGTTCAGTGGGGCTGAACGTGATTTATTCCCCTCCTTACCAAGGAGGGGATTAAGGGGAGGTTGGTTTTCTCCCCCCTTCTTGAAGGGGGGTTCTTCCTTAATTTGTAGTTGCCTGATTTATCAGGCGCCTTTAAAAAGAGCCTCATAAATGAGGCAACTGCAATTATTAAAAACTACCCCACCCAGCCCTCCCCTTGGAAAGGGGAGGGATTTTTAATGATCTGGTTGATGTATTGATTGGGTATTCAACATCTTTGACCTCAAATTCAGCAAGGCGGTGGAATGGATAAAAACGGCGATTTTCGATTTCTCAAGGCGTGCCGGGGCGAGCCGGTGGATTGCACCCCGATCTGGTTTATGCGCCAGGCGGGAAGGTATATGAAGGTCTACCGGGACCTCAAGGAGAAGCACTCGTTTCTGGAACTCTGCCGGACCCCGGAGCTGGCCTGCGAAGTGACCCTGCAGCCGCTGGATGTGCTGGGCGTGGACGCCGCCATTATTTTCGCGGATATCCTCCTGCCGCTGGAACCGATGGGCACCGGCCTGGAATTTACCGCCGGCGACGGACCCTCCATCCCCCGTCCGGTACGCACCCGCCAGGATGTGGACGGTCTTAAGCCGGTGAACGCGGAAGAGCAGTTGGGCTATGTCGGCGAGGCCATCAAGCTGGTGCGGAGCGAGATATCGAACAAAATGCCGCTGATCGGTTTTTCCGCCGCCCCGTTTACCCTGGCCAGCTATATGGTGGAAGGCGGCAAGTCGAAAGACTTCACCACCACCAAACTCATGATGTACGACGAGTCGGATATCTGGCCGACTCTGATGACCAAGGTGGCCGACGTGCTGGTGGACTATCTCAAAATGCAGGTGAAGGCGGGCGCCCAGGCTCTGCAGATTTTCGACAGCTGGGTCGGGTGTCTGAGTCCCGGTGATTACCAAACCTATATTCTTCCCTACACCCGCCGCGTGTTCGACGGATTGAAAGACGCCGGGGTGCCGGTGATCAATTTCAGCACCGGCACGTCCAGCATGCTGCCGCAGATCCGGGAAGCGGGCGGCGACGTGATGGGGTTTGACTGGCGCATTCACCTGGATGAAGCGTGGCGCCAGATCGGGCCGGAGACACCGGTGCAGGGCAACCTCGATCCCAATATTCTGTTCGCGCCCATTTCGGTGATCAAGGAAAAGGTTGACGACATCCTGCGCCGCGCGGGGGGACGGCCCGGACATATCTTCAACCTCGGCCACGGCATCCTGCAGCACACGCCGGTCGATCACGTCCGGGCGGTGGTCGATATGGTCCACGAATACCGGGCTCAATAGCGGATGGAATTGGGGAGCCAAGCATGAAAACGGCGGTGTTTCTTCTGGCGCACGGCGCCCCCACCTACGTGCGGGATATTCCCCGTTACCTGAAAAATATCAGAGGCGGCACCAACTCCTCGCCGGAGGTGATCCGCGAAGTCGCCGCCCGTTACGAGGCCATCGGCGGGCGGTCGCCGATGATCGATCACACGCAGGCCCAGGCCAGGGCGCTGGAGCAGTTTCTCAATCAGGGCGAAGAGCGGTTCCAGGTGTACGTCGGCATGCGCAACTGGAAGCCGTATATCCGGGATGCCGTGAACCAGGCCATGAGCGACGGCGCGGAGCGGCTGGTGGCGCTGTGCCTCGCGCCGCAGTACAGCAAGTGGAGCACCGAGCGTTACCTGAAATCTTTCCGCGAGGCGCTGGACGGATGGCAGAGAAAAATTATCGAGGTGAAGTTCATCACCAGCTGGCCGAACCAGCCGAACCTGATCGATGCCTTTGTCGAACGCTACCGCGCCGCCGAAGCGGATCTCAAGGCCAAGGGAAAGGCCGATTTCCACACCCTCTTCACCGTGCACAGCATCCCGTCGGATTCGGTGGATATGTTCGGCGACCCCTATGTCGAGGAATACGGGAAGACCCTGCAGGGAATACTGGATCAGCTGAACCTTTCCAACTGGCATCAGGCGTACCAGAGCCAGGGAATGATACCCGTGCCGTGGCTGGAGCCCAGTGTCGAGGAGATACTGGACAAGGTCGCCAAGGCGGGCGGCCAGACCGCGCTGGTCGTGCCCGTCGGCTTTGTGTGCGACCATATTGAAATCCTGTACGATATCGACATCGCCTTCAAAGAATACGCCGCCGGCAAGGGTATTGAACTGTACCGCACCGAATCGCTCAACACCTCGCCCCTGTTTACCGAAGCGCTGGCGGCGGTGGTCTGGGAACACTTGTTTTAAGCGTATCCGGTACTGGCGGTGCGCCGGTTAAAAATGATAAGCTGTGACGACCAAGACCCGTACAAAACTCGGAGAACCCTTATGAAACTTATGTTTCGATCCAGAATATGGATTTCAGGTTTGACGGTTTGGATGGTTGTTATCTTTTCCGGCGGCAGCCCGGTTCTGGCCGATCAAAAATCGTTATGGACCGAAAAGTCGGAGAGGGGGGCGCAGTCCAGAGACGGCCTGGGGCTCTCTTTGTTCAGCGACCTGGCGGAGAAGCTCAGCCCCGCGGTGGTCAACATCCGTGTGCTGGAGCGGGTACCGGTCCAGCCGTTCGGAGATTATCCCTGGGGCCAGCCGGGATCTCCCGTTCCGCCCGGCAATCAGTTCCGGCAAAAGGGGATGGGATCGGGATTCCTTATTCACAAGGACGGTTATATTCTGACCAACGCGCATGTTATTGACGAATCGGATGAACTGCAGGTCGGGCTGGCGAACGGACTTCTGTTTCGCGGCCAGGTGGTGGGCATCGATAAGGTCACGGACATCGGCCTCGTCAAAATCCAATCCCCCCAACCTCTCCCGGTTTTACCGCTGGGCAGTTCGGAGAAACTCAAGATCGGCGAATGGGTGATGGCCATCGGCAGTCCGTTCGGCCTGGAGCAGACGGTGACCGAGGGCATCGTCAGCGCCAAGGGCCGGTCCATGGGAGCCAGCCCGTTTGACGATTTCATCCAGATCGACGCCTCGATCAATCCCGGCAACAGCGGCGGCCCGCTGATCAACACCCGGGGCGAAGTGGTGGGTATCAACACCATGATCCTTGCCCAGGGCCAGGGGCTCGGGTTTTCCCTGCCGATCGATCTGGTCAAGCGCATCCTGCCGCAATTGCGGGAAAAGGGCAAAGTGGAGCGCAGTTGGATGGGCGTGGTGATTCAGGAGATCACCATCGATATCCAGGAAAAGCTGGGCCTGAAGGGCGCGCAGGGCGCCTATATCGTTCAGGTGGTGCAGGACAGTCCGGCGGCCAAGGCGGGCGTTCAGGAAGGGGATGTGATTCTTGAATTCAATAATCAAAAGCTGCGCAGTTCGCGCGAACTGCCGCTCATGTGCGCCCATGCTCCTGCCGGGAAACCCCTGCCGGTGGTACTGATCCGCAAAGGGAAGAAAATCACGATTTCCATTGTTTTGCAAAAAGCGCCCAGCCGCAGTTGATCCATTCATGTTATCCGACGAACTCAATCCCCAGCAACTCGAAGCGGTCCGGCAGACGGAAGGACCGGTGCTGGTGGTCGCCGGAGCCGGTTCCGGCAAGACCCGAGCCATCACCTACCGCATCGTTTATCTGATCCGGGAGAAACAGGTGCCGCCGGAATCGATCCTCGCCATCACCTTCACCAACAAGGCGGCGAAGGAAATGCTCGGCCGCGTGCACCAGCAACTGGGCTCGTGCGAAACGTATCCCTGGATCAGCACCTTCCATGCCTTCTGCCTGAAACTGTTGCGCAAGCATATTCACGAGCTGGAATACAGCAACGATTTCGTGATCTACGACGCGCAGGATCAGTTGTCGCTGGTCAAGAAGTGCATGAAGGCGGCGAACGTGAATGAAGAGGCGTTTCCGCCCCGGTCCATCCTCACCCATATCAGCGGGTTCAAAAACGATTACCTGTTCGCCGCCGATATTCGTCTGGATCAATATTCCTACGGGCACCAGCTGAAAGCGGCGGAGGTGTATCCGGTGTACCAGAAAGCGTTGCGCGACAACAACGGCCTCGACTTCGACGACCTGCTGATGCTGACGGTGCATCTGCTTCGCCGGCATCCGGCGATCAAGGAGTATTACAACAACCGGTTTCGTTATGTGCTGGTCGATGAGTTTCAGGATACCAATGTCACCCAGTACAACCTGGTGCGCCTGCTGGCGGACCGCCATCAGAACGTGTGCGTGGTGGGCGATGACGATCAGAGCATTTACCGCTGGCGCGGGGCTAATCTGGAAAATATTCTGCACTTCGAAAAGGATTTCCCGAACACCCGGGTGATCAAACTGGAACAGAACTACCGGTCGACCCAGAATATCCTGACCGCCGCCGGGGCGGTGGTGCGCGAAAACGTGGCGCGCAAGGACAAAACCCTGTGGACGGAGAACACCGCCGGCGCGCCGATTCTGTATTACCGGGCGACCGACGAAATCGACGAGGCCCGCGCGGTTTGTGAACGCATCCAGCAATGGGCGAGCGAGGATGGGTTATCGTTCAACGATATGGCGGTGCTGTACCGCACCAACGCCCAGTCGCGCGTGATCGAGGATCAACTGCGCCAGCTGGAACTGCCGTACCAGGTGGTCGGCGGACTCAAGTTTTATGAGCGCAGGGAGATCAAAGACGTGCTGGCCTACATGCGGGTGGTGCTGAATCCCGACGATTCGGTCTCGCTGAAGCGGATCGTCAACGTTCCCACGCGCGGCATCGGCAAATCGTCCCTCGATAAAGTTGAAGCGTATTGCGATCAGAAGCACCTGTCCCTGATGCAGGGATTGCGGGAGGCGCAGGCGGTGGTGTCCACGGGCCCGGCGAAAAAGATCGCGCAGTTCGTGACGCTGATGGATCATTTGCGCACCATCTATGAAGAACGGGACGCGGCGGAATTTTTAAATGAAATCCTGGCGCGCACCGGATACATGGAAAAACTCGAAAATGAAAAAACCGCCGAAAGCCAGAGCCGCCTGGAGAACCTCAATGAATTGTATTCCGCCGTCGAGCAGTTCAGCGAGAAAAATCCGGGCGATTCCCTGCGCGATTTTCTGGACACCACCGCGCTGGTTTCGGACCAGGACAACATCGACGACAGCCGCGGCGTGCTGCCGTTGATGACCCTGCATACCTGCAAGGGCCTCGAATTCGAGGGGGTGTGCATGATCGGCGTGGAAAACGGCCTGCTTCCCCATGCCAGCTCCATGTCCAGCCCCGAGGAATTCGAGGAGGAACGGCGTTTGTGTTACGTCGGCATCACCCGCGCCAAAAGCCGGCTGATGATGACCAACGCCCGCCGGCGCCGCCTGTTTGGTAATACTTATAATTATCAGCCGTCGGACTTTCTATCGGCGATTCCGGGAGAGGTGCTGCACAAGGAAATGGCGGTGGGATTTGAGTCGCCGTCTCCATATTCCTACGGCCATTCCTACGCCAGCCGTCCGAAATCTTCTTTGCCGGAGCCGGCCCGCAAGATTTCGGCGGTCGACGGCGAATATTGTGTCGGCACCAAAGTCCTGCATCCCAAGTTCGGCTCCGGCGTGGTGGTGAACCGCGAGGGTCAGGAAGATGACCTGAAAGTCGTGGTGTTTTTCAAAGGCGCCGGGAAGAAAAAACTCGCTGTCAACCACGCCAATCTCATCGTGGTATAATTCCCTCCGTAATCACAATTTCATTTTTTTAAAGACTTATACCTCAATCCTGAAAAGCTGGATCGCTTTCGGTGTCATGCTGAGCCTGTCGAAGTAGGACACCGTGTCCCCCTTCGACAGGCTCAGGGTGACACGGTTGCGGAAAAAGTCGTGTTTGTAAATCCAATTTTGACCGGCATTCGATGAATGTCTGGTGAGGAGGTTCTATGCAGAGAATACAGCGATGGACCGCAGTGGGTTTGATCTTGGCGGTGGCTCTGGTTTTTTCAGGCGTTCCGGCCATGGCGGGTGACGCGGTGTCTTTTTCCGGCAATGTCAAAAAAGTCATCGCGGACAAGCACAAGGTGGCGATCAAGGATCCCGAAACCAAAAAGCGCTTTACAGTGGTAGTGAACGATCAATCGAAGCTGAAAGGTTTTAAGGGCATCGGGGAGCTTAAGAAAGGGGACTCTGTGTCCGGCAAATACGTGGTGAGCGACAAGGGGCTGTATGTGGTGACCGAGATGGCCAGAAAATAGCGGGTTGTTTACCGGGCGGCGGTGTTCAAGTGGCCGTCGAGCATTTTCAGCAGTTTGGTTTTGTTGTGCGGCCAGACCCGCAGGTCGAGGGTGACGGAATTGTTATGGTAGTCCTCGCGCACAATCAGGGCGTGTTTCCGGATTTTCTGGATCATGTCGTTCTGCGGGTACTTGAGCTCCACCCGGTAAGGCAGAAGGTTGGCCTCATACTTCCGGACGACGGCCTGCCGAAGGTTGTCCAGACCGAGGCCTTTTCTGCAGGAGACAAACACCGCTTCCGGATATTGCCGCTTCATCAGGTCCACGGTATCCTCATCGGTGATCCGGTCGATCTTGTTGAACACCAGGACCACGGGGATCTCATCCGCGCCCAGTTCCCGGATCAGTTCTTCCGCGATCCTCAATTGGTTCCTGAAGTCGGGGTGGCTGATGTCGACCACGTGCAGGAGCAGGTTGGCGTGGCGGATTTCATCCAGCGTGCTTTTGAACGAGGCCACCAGATCGTGCGGCAGTTTGTCGATCAGCCCGACGGTGTCCGCCAGCAGGATCGGGTACGGAAAATTCTTTTTCACCTTGCGCACCGTGGAGTCGAGCGTGGCGAACAGTTTGTCCTCCACCAGGGTATGGGTGCCGGTGAGGCAGTTCATCAACGTGGATTTGCCGACGTTGGTATAGCCGACCAGTGACACCTGGTAGGCGCTTCGCCGGGCTTTTCTCTGTGTCTGCCGTTCGCGCTGGATCTGTTTGAGTTTTTTGCCGAGCTTCGAAATCTGGTCGCGGATGATGCGCCGGTCCAGCTGAATCTGCGTTTCCCCCACGTCCCGCAGGCCGATCCCGCCTCTCTGCCGGGACAGGTGAGTCCACATCCGGGTGAGCCGGGGCAGGGAATATTGCAGGCGCGCCAGCTCCACCTGGGTTTTGGCTTCGCGGGTACGGGCGTGGTCCTTGAAAATCTCCAGGATAAGCCACGGCCGGTCCACAATTCCGCATTTCAGGACGTTCTCCAGGTTGCGGGTTTGCGCGGGGGTCAGCGTTTCGTCGAAGATCACCGCGTCGGCCTGATGATGCTTGACGGCGGTGAGCAGCTCATCCACTTTCCCTTTGCCAATGAAGGTTTTCGGGTTGATGGACGCCAGCCGCTGGGTCAGGAAACCCACCGGTTCGTAATGGGCGGTGCGCGCCAGTCCCTCCAGCTCGTCCAGGGAGTGCCCGGCGGGACCGGAACCGGAAATCTCCACCCCCACCAGCAGGGCTTTGAGCGAGGTGGCGGGTTGGCTGTTGTTTTGAATGAGATTTGCCTTCATAAAACCATTATATCCCGAAAGATACCCGGCGGGGCGAAATTTGGGGGCGGCGGAAGAAGGGAGAAAGGGTCCGCAAAACTGCAATGATTCCGGAGGTTGTCAACGAGCACGGCGGTCCTCCCGCTGAACGACGCGGCCCTTTTGGTAGTAATAAACAAACTCCGCCTGGCCGTTTGGATCGTAGGTGATGGCGAGGCCCTCCGGCCGGTCCTCTTTGAAGTGCATGCGGGTTTTGAGGACGCCGTTGGGATAAAACTTCTCGACCGGGCCCTCGAGTTTGTCGTCGCGGTAGATGCCCCGGTCCTTGAGGCGCCCGTTTTTATAATAGCCGAGGCTCGGGCCGTTGCGTTCGCCGTCGCGGTAGTTCCATTCGGTCATCAGCTCCCCGGTGGTGTAATATAATCGGCTGATCCCGTGGCGGACGCCGTGCTCGTATTGGTGCTCGGCCTTCAGCAGGCCGCCGGGGGAATATTCCCGGAGCCATCCGTGCGGCTGATCGTTCACATCGACTTCAAATTTGAAATGGAGGGATCCGTTGGGATAGTTTTCAATCCGCGTTTGCGGCGGATCGGTGGAGGCGCGGACCGGTTCGCCGAGGAGGGCCGCCAACAGAATCCATGTTACGGAGACTAAAATGTTGCGTTTAAAATATATCATTCTGACGGGGATCGGAATTATTTACGGTTATTGGGCCTGGACCGGGCCGGTCACCGGTTTAAAAATCCGCTATGGCGACAGCGGGCTGATGTGGGGAACGCTGGTTTTCGGGTTGATGTTTCCCTACACCGCATATTTTATAGTGAACCTGTTTCGGGAACAGAAAAAAAACGATGGGAAAAAGCGATCGGGAGAGGATTGATCCCCTCAGGTGTTATGGACGGATTTGACGAGGTCGTTGACCTTGGCCAGCAGGGTTTTGAAGTCGATGGGCTTGATCAGGTATTCCGCCGCCCCTTTTTCCAGGCATTCTTCCCGGGTTTCGTCCATGGCGACGGCGGTGGTCATGATGACCGGAATGTCCGCATGGTTCTCCTTGACTTTTTCGAGCACCTCCAAACCGTTCATTTGGGGCATGCGAATATCCAGCAGGATGCAATGAGGCTGAAAACTCTCGACTTTTTCCAAAGCCTCCAAACCGTTATGGGCCACTTCCACTTGATAACGGCTTAATTCAAACAGTTTGGTCAGGGTGACGCACATTTTGACTTCGTCGTCGACCACCAAGACCTTTGGCAAGACACCCATATCCGCCTAGCGAAAAATATTAAATAACTGGATACCTTCAATATAACGGAATAATGATATTTACGCCAGAATATATTGAAAAAAAAACAGTTGCGGGGTGCCCGCCAGGAGGCCGGTCGATAGAGCTTCTTACCGGAGTAAACCTAGGTTTTAGATGTCTGGGATTTGGCCGGCGGCAGGACGATTTCCCGGCCCAGGAAACGTCTGGTGAATAACCGCAAAAACACTTTCAGATAATTGGGCCCGGTATTTCCCAGATTGAAGCTGGAAAACCCCATATCCACCGAGCGATTGATCCAGGAAACAGGAACTTCCTCCACCCGGTAACCCAGCAGGAGGGGTTGCAGGCCGGTTTCAGCGTTGGCGGAAAAATCATCCGACTCCAGGTGGAGCTTTTGCGCCACTTCATTTTTCATCAATTTGAGATTATTGGTCACGTCGCGCAGGTCTTTCCTGAACAGAATGCGGGCCAGCATATGGAAAGCACGGTTGGCGATGATTTTGGTGAACGGATAATTGAGCAGAACGCTGTCCCGTGAAAACCGGCTGCCGATAGCGACATCCGCGCCCCCGGCCACGGCATCGAACAACCCGGTGAACTCCGGCAGGATATGCTGGAAGTCGCAATCCATCAGCAACACAAAATCGCCCCGGGCGGCCTGCAGTCCGTCGCGCAGGGCCCGGCCGACGCCGTTGGGCATGCTCCGCCGGACCACCCGGACGCGAGAATCCTCCCGCCCCAGAGCTTCTCCGATCTCCGCGGTCCGGTCCCGGCTGTTGTCGTCGACCAGCACGATCTCGTGCAGGTAATCGCTGTAAAATCCCTTAAGGCTTTCGACCAGCGGGACGATATTGGCTTCTTCATTGTGGCAGGGGACGACCACGGACACTTTTCCCTTCAGCGTTTCATGGTTGGCCAGGTTGACATACGGTTTTTGCCAGTCCGGGGCGGCCGGGTTGCGTCCCCACAAATAAAGCTCGCCGGCGAAGTTCCGGAAATAGGGCATATTCTCAAAAATCAGGCTGAGGTTCTGCATCGGCCATAACAGAAATTTTGGAACGGGCGGGAACAGAAAATCGTAGGGCAGAATCCGGATGCCGGTGAACCCCACCTCCGACAGAATGGACATCATTTCGATGCGGTTGAACGTATGCCGTGGCCTGGGTTTTCTGAAAAAAAGAAAAAGCCGCCTCAGAATTTTCCGGATCACGAAATAGGGATTCCAGGGATTGGGTTCGAACAACAGGAACTGGCCTCCCGGTTTCAACAGCTTTTTGACGGCCAGCAGAAACTGACCGTATTTTTCATGGGGCAGCATGTGCCAGCCCACCACGTAATCGAATTGCCGGCCTTTCAGGGATTCGGCCAACGACTCCAGCAGGACCGGCTCGATATTGTCTGTCAGATTCTGCTGTTGGAGTTGTTCAAAGCATTCGGGATCGAAGGTGGCGGCGCAGATGGGATTGCTGTTCCGGTTGACGGCGGACAGCGCCTGCGTCCATTGGCCCTTGCCACAGCCCAGGTCCAGCAGGCTTTCACCCGGCAACAGGTGAAACAGATGGCGGGCCATCTGCGCCCTCCAGTTCAAACGGAGAGGTATAAAGTAATCCTTTTTCTCCCAATATCGCTCCCGGTCCCGTTCGTTTTCTTTCAATAAATCCTGCAGGTCCATGGATTCCTTTTCAGGCGGCGCGAAAAACCTTTTTCACCCGGGTTTTGACCATTGTAAACGCATCTTTAAGCGCGGATTTGGCCATTTTGTTGCTTTTGTTGCGCGCGGAATCGGAAAACAGATCCACGATCAGCTCGTAAACCCGCCGGGGTTTTCTCAGAAAATAAAAAACGTAGAACAGCCCCTGCCCGAAAATCACCAGAAACGACAATTCGCGGTCACCGAACTTCGGGTTATACGAAGTCTTTTTGGCCCCGAAATCCTGGAAGGTGAACAGGCTCATCAGGTAATCGTCATCCAGTTCGGTGATAACGCCATTGGACTGGAGCTCCCGGAACGATTCCGTGTTCGGTTGCGGGGAATAGGCGTTGAGATTGACGTTGGTGAACCCCCGCCAGGCGCACTTGATCATGGCGGCATAGGTTTTCAGCACACTGCGATAGGTATCCTCCGGAAAGCCGATAATGAAAAAACAGCCCACGTTGATGCCCGCCCGCATGGCGTTGTGCGCGGCTTCGTACATGGCGGGCAGACTGACTTTTTTCTTGATGGCTTTCAGTATTTTGGGGTCGCCCGATTCCGGCGCGAAAGCGAACTCGTGACAACCCGCCGCCTTCAGCTTTTGCGCGACCTCGTAATCGATCGACTCGCTCCGGGTGCCCGACGGCATCTGAAACGTCACTTTCATGCCGCGTGCGACAATTTCATCGCAAAAGTGGATGATCCAGTCTTTACGGACAATGGCGGTGAGATCCTCGAATTGAAAATCGTGGGTGCCGTACCGCTCCTGATACGTTTCCATTTCATCGACCACGTTTTTGTAGTCGCGGGCGATCCACTCCGTGGTCCACATGTTGGGACTGGTGCAGAAGGTGCACTGGAACGGGCATCCGCGCGTTGCCAGCATCGGCATGAAGCGGCCCTGGGAGGCGCCGTGCGGCTGGTTGACCTCGTTGTATTTCTGGATGTCGAACAGGTCCCAGGCCGGCCAGGTGATGGAGTCGATGTCCTTGATGCGCCGGTGGCGGGGATTCACCCGGATGCCCCCTTCCGGGGTTCGAAACGCCACGCCGGCCAAATCATCCAGAGACCGGTGGCGCTCAAAATGTTCGAGCAGGCGGACAACGATTTCCTCGCCTTCGCCCAACACCAACGCGTCCAGCGGCGCCTGTTCGAGTGAAAATTCCGGGAATCCGGTGACGTGCTCGCCGCCCATGATCAGCCGGGCGTCCGGAAACCGGGCGCGGATATCCTTGATCAGTTCGCGGACGTAGACCCAGTTGGAGGTGAACATGCATCCCAGGCCGATCACCTCGGCGTCGGCGGGAATGCGTTCGACAATGTCTTCTTTCGTCAACCCGCGCACGCGGACGTCTTTGAATTGAAAGAAATTTCTCGGAGCGGAGCCCGGTCCGTCCACCACCGTGACTTCATGCCCGGCCTGCCGAACGGCGGAGGCGATATAGGCCAGGCCGATGGGCGGCATGCTGATGGTGGAAACGAAATTGGTCAGCGAAACAAATTTGGAAGGTTCGACCAGGCAAACTTTCATGGGTGCGGCCTAATGTAATCTAAATCCTTGGTTTTCCGTTGATTTGGGACTTTGTTTTAAGAGTAACACAGTTTGATAAGGAGGCAATAGGGTTCCGGTTTTCGCTGGCAAAGGGCTTTTCAACGGGTTTCAGGCGGTGGATGGCGGACGGGAGTCCCTCGCGAAATCGAATTTTCGGTAGTAATCCTTCAGCAGGGTCCGGGCTTTGTCTTTATGGGCGGTATCGTTTTTTTCCGAGAACAGGTTGCCCGCCTGCACCATGTGAAAAATGGCCTCGCGGCCCTGTTCGCTTTTTTCGTAGAGGACGCCCAGGTTGAAATGCGCCTCGGCGGAACGCGGGGCCCATTTCAGTGTTTCCTGGAACGCCGCAATCGCTTCCGGGTAACGGCCCTGTTGTTCATACTCCGCCCCCAGCTCAAAATGCCATTGCGGGTTGTCCGGTTCCTGCCGGACTTTGGCTTGGCATTCCTTGATGCGGCCGGAAGAGAACAAATTCCAGAAAGACATGACGATCCCCGGTTCAGTTGCACAATCTCCGGAGCCGAGAGGCTTGCCGGAAAAGGTACTCTCTATGATAATATACCCAGTGCCTCTCTATTGAAACGGAGAATTGTTTATCAATGCTATTTGGAATGGCTGAGCGAAAGGACGGATAATTTGAAGCGCGGTTTGAAAATCAAGAATAGACATGGCAAAGCCTGGTTTGGGGTGATACTGGCTATGGGATGGATTCTCTGGCATCCGGCATTCACCGAAGCGGGACCGACTGCCCCAAAGGATATGGCCTGGATTCCGCCGGGCGAGTTCGTCATGGGCCTGGAAGGGGCCGGCAACAAGACTCCGCACAAGGTTTTTCTGGACGGCTTTTTTATCGATAAATATGAAGTCACCCAGGAAGATTATGAAAGCCAACGGGGAGCCAACCCTTCCAAGTTTACCGGCAGGAAAAATCCCGTCGAGCAGGTCACCTGGTACGAGGCCAGGGCTTACTGCGCGAAACTGGGGAAACGTCTTCCCACGGAGGCGGAATGGGAAAAGGCGGCCCGTGGAGGTACGGCCACCCTTTATTTCTGGGGTCCGGAGATGGATGCGCAATACGCCTGGTTCGATGACAATTCAGACGATCAGACCCACCCGGTGGGCGGGCGCCAACCGAACGCATACGGACTGCATGATACTTCCGGCAATGTCTGGGAATGGGTGGGGGATTGGTACGAGAAAAAATATTACGAGCGGAGTCCTGCCAAAAATCCGAAAGGTCCGGAAAGCGGGGTGGACAAGACCCTGCGGGGCGGCTCCTGGTATTCCAGCGGGCGACACCTGACGACCGCCACCCGTTACTGGTCCGGTCCCAATGTTCGCAATTCCAACTTCGGCTTCCGCTGCGCGAAAGACGCTCCGCAGGATTGACGGAGATCGAGGATCGAAGCCGTCTCCCCGGTGAAAAGAAATTTACTCATTCGGTGAGAACAGGTGCGCGATGTGGATGTGGCCGCTCAATTCCGCGCTCTTGTGGGCGGTCCAGCCATCGCGGGTTTTGGCCTGAGCGTTTGCGCCATGCTCCAGGAGCAGTTCCACAATATCCCGGTTGCCCTCAAAGGCGGCGCTCATCAGCGCCGTCCAGCCCCGCCGGGTAGGGGTGTTGACATCCGCGCCCTGCGCCAGAAGCAGGCGGATGATTTCGATGTTATCTCCAAATGAGGCGCTGATGAGGGGTGTCATCCCGTAACGGTCCCGGTCGTGGACGCTGGCCCCTTTCTCCAGAAACAGTTTGACGATTTCCATATTTCCCCCGAACGCGGCGCTGGTGAGAGCGGTGTACCCGTCGTGATCATGTGACTGGAAACGGGCGTTATGTTCCAACAGCAGTTGAACCATGGCGAGATTGCCCTGGCCCGCGGCGCTTTTGATGGCGGTGATGCCCTGCCGGTCCATTACGTTGGGGTCCGCCCCTTTTTCCAGAAGCAGCCGGACCAGGGGCAGGTTCCCCAACCGGGCGGCGTCATTGAGAGCGGTGCGGCCCCACGCGTTTTGCGCGTTCAGCCCGGGCTTGGCGTTCAACAGGATCTGGATCAACTTCATGGAGCCGCCCGCCACGGCGGCGATTAAGGGGGTATTGCCGTTTTGATCCGGCTGGTTCACATCCGCGCCCCGTTCCAGCAGCAATTGCGCGGTATCGGGAATTCCCCGGTAGGTGGCTTCCAGCAGGGCGGTGCGGCCGTCCGCCTTATGGGAAGCGTTGATATCGGCCCCGGCATCCAACAGCATCAGGACGATTGCTTTGTCACCGCCGGCGGCATCGACCAGCAAACAATAACCTTCCTTATTGACAAGGTGAGCCTGCGCCTGCTGATCCAACAACAGGCGGACGGATTCCTGATGTCCCAGAGCCGCGGCCAGCCACAGGGCGGTGAATCCGTTGCGGTCTTCGTGGTTCACATTCGCCCCATGATCGATCAGGACTTTCATGATTTCGTGATGATTGCCGGGAGCGGCCCACATCAACGCCGTGAACCCGCGGGAATCCCTGGCATTTACTTTGACCTTTTGATCCAGAACAAAATTCACCGTCTCAAGGTTGCCGCTGGCGGCGGCGCTCATCAAGGGTGTGCGTTTTTCGTTATCCGTGGCATTGGGGTCCGCCCCCAGATCGACCAACTGTTTGACCAGATGAAAGTCGCCGAGCAGGGCTCCCGCCATCAGGGCGGTGACGGATTCATGATTTGTGGACGAAGGGTTGGCTCCCCGGTTGAGGAGAAACGAAGCCAGGCTGGCATGGCCGGCCTGCAGAGCGGCCATCAATCCCCGGTCCAGTGCCTGTTGGCGCTCCGCCAGACCGGTGTCGAGCATCATTATAACCTTGTGGGATTGCCCTTCGGCCGCGGCCTGGACAAAGGTTTCGATTTGACTCTGATTTTGAATGGTCGCGGAGGAACCTTCCGGGTCTTCCGGGGACGAGCAGGAAATCGCGAAAACCAGGGAAGCCAAACCCAGAGCCGCGACCCTGATGATGGTGGACAGCATCTTCACCTTCCCGGTAAAAGAAGTGGCGGACGGTTAGGTCCGGGAAACGGTTAATACTTTTCAAAAATAAGGGATTCAACGGGCTATGTAAAGAGAAGACTTGCGCGGGGGAGACGGGTAAACGGCGCCGGGACAACCCGGCGCCGTCCTGGCTGGAAATAACAGCGCTTACTTTATATTCATCTGAAAATTCAAGGGAGTGGTCTGCCCGCCCTTAACGGTGATTTCCTGCGTCACTTCACCGGCATAGGGATGCCAGGCGGTGACCCGGTAAGTTCCGGCTGGAATTTGATCGATGTGGAACTTGCCCTCCTTGCCGGTTACCGCATAGTAAGGGTTCCAGATGATCCGGGCGTCCGCTTCCATGAAGTTATGCTGGTCGCACTGCAGGAAAAAGTGCTTGTCTTTTTTCATTTTGAAGCGTTTCAGTTTGTTGGTGACGTCCGCCACATCCCCCTTGTTGGGCAACGGTTTGTTGAACAGGGTTTTGACGCGGGCTCCCACCTTGGAATACCCGTGAGGGTTGTGGAGAACATCCGGATCATGATTGGTGATTTTCACCAGACCCTCTTTCACGCCCCTGGGGGTTTTCCTCACGACGGTGACCTTGGGGAAAATGTCGCATTTTTGAAATTCAAACCGCGTGGGTTCTTGCGGCCAGTCCTTTCCCTTTGAGATGTTTTCGATGAACACCACCACATCCCTGAGCTTGCCGTCGGTGACCACCACTTTGTGGCGCGGCCGGATATGGCCGTTCCGGGTATCGGGATGGGTGGCGCAGAATTCGGCGTTCTTGCCCTTGGTTAAGTCTTCCATGATGGGTCCGGGAACTTTGCCCTTAAAGGAAACGGCACCGCTCAGGCTGCCTCCTTTTTCGACCGGAGCCACCTGGTAGTCTCCTTTTTTAGCGAGACCGGGTTGCACGAGTAACAGGGTCATCAGAATTGTCATTCCGGCTTTAGTGATCGTTTTCATGGCTCTACCTCCTTCTTCGTCATCGAACCGGGCAGGGGAGTGTTGCAACTCCCGCGCCTCTTTATTTTTTGTGGGCGAACTCGGTAAGGATATATTTAACGAGATCCCAAATCTGTTTGTCGCTCAACGTTTTCTTGTGGGCGATCATTTGAGTTCCTTTCGATCCGTTTTTGATGATCCAGAACATCTGTCCGGGAGAAACGTCTTTCATCGTCGGCGAACAGGTAAAGTTCCGGGGCCGGGGTTTGAAGCTCTTAGCCAGTTGACCGTTCCCCTGACCCTTCGCGCCATGGCACATTTTGCAGGCCATCGGTTTGGCGCTTTTTTGGAACAACTCCCGGCCGGTTTCCGCGCTGGCTCCGGCGGGGAGAGCCATGCGGGAATATTGAGAGGGCGCCGACCGGGTTTTCCGGGGCTGCGGACAGGTTCCCGGGGCCGTACTGCTGGAAATCATTTGATTGTGGCTTTTAGCCAGTATTCCGGAATTTCCGCCAGCCCGGGCCAAAGAGGCTGAAATAAACATCGTTAAGCCGATAAAGCTAATTAAAACAATGGGCTTTCCTTTGAGTTTTGCCCGGTGCCGGTTTGCTTGGAGTTTCATGGGGGCGCTCCTTTCACCAATTAGGGTTATTTCAATTTATTACATGGAAAGAATGTGTTACCCTGAATTTTAATCATCGCTTATATCTGGTTCTAATATAGGGACGCCACATTAAGTCTTTATGAATTCGGAATTAATATTTTTTAATGGGTTGCGAACATCCTAAACCCTTTTTTTAATTGAATTTATGTCGATAAACTATAAAGGGAAAAAGGTCCTGGTCATAGACAACTCCCGCTGGATCGCCCGCCTCATTAAAAATCAACTGGTATCCGTAGGGTTTGAAGAGGATTTGATATCCATTGCCACGGATGGCCATCAGGCTTTTCTGATCCTGGATCTCAAGGAATTTGATCTGGTGACCTCGGGTTTGTACCTGAAAGCCAGAAATGGTTTGGATTTATTGACCCGGCTTCGGCACGATAAACGGGATTGGATGAATAAAATTCCCTTCCTGGTGATTTCCGCCGAACGGTCTGAGGAGTTTATCAATCGAATCGCGAAACTGAGCGGGGCCAATGGGTATTTGGCCAAACCGTTTCTAAATGAGGAACTCTCCAAAATCCTCGATAAAATGATGGGTCAAGGAAATGAGTTTGCGCGGGTTGAACAGCAATATGATCCGAATTCTCAGTTGTTCGATCCCTCTCAAAATGGGCTCGATATTCATCCCGACCTGGTTTCCGGATTCGTTGAAAGTATGGTGGAGGCTTTTGGGCAATATTTGGTGACCGCCGTTCCCGGTACCCCTCATCCAGGAAACGGGGCGAAGGGCGAAATCGTGTCGTCCATTGAATTTGTGGATGAGGAACACGGTGTTCGCGTTTTACTGGTGATTTACTTTCCCCGGAAAACAGCCTGCTATATCTATGAAACCATCTTCGGAGAATTGGATTTGGAGCAGGTGGGTGGAGTGGTCCAGGAACTGAGTAATATTATCGGGGGAATGGCTAAAATCAAGGTCGCGGAATCGGCCCATGAAATCATCAAACTGGTCAACGGGGGCCATCCGGTCGACCCGCGTGAGGACATTGAAATGCACTTCAAGCTGGGGTTACCCGAAATCTGGCAGGGAACCTGTGAAGCCGTGGAAACGAAAGGACATCCGGATATCACCGTTCCGTTTGATGTCGAGGGGGAAAACGCCTACCTTCAGGTGTATATCCGGCACACCTGAAAACCCTCACGGACCGCATTGCCGGAGAGCCTCGTATAAAACCACCGCTACGGCGTTCGCCAGATTGATCGACCTCACCCGCGTATCGTAAATGGGAATCCTGAAAGTTCGATCGGTGTATTGCTCCATGAGTTTTTCAGGCAGACCCTGCGTTTCCTTTCCAAAGATCAGATAACTGCCGGGTTGGAATTCATGATCGTAATACGAGGCTTCCACTTTTTTGGAGAACAGGGCCAGCGGGGCGTTCTCCGGCAGGCTGTCGAAAAAAGCATCCAGCCCGGGATGGACCACCACGTCCAAATGGTGCCAGTAATCCAGTCCCGCCCGTTTCAATCGGCTGTCCGTTATTTCAAACCCCAGGGGCTCCACCAGATGCAGGGTGGATTGGGTCGCCAGGCACAATCGCCCGATGGAACCGGTGTTGGAGGGGATTTCCGGCTCGACCAGGACCACGTGCAGGTTATGAGGCATGGCGGGAGAACTCAGGATTGGGGACGGATGCGATAGAAATTACCTCCCAGCAGACAGAAACTGCCCCCCCGGATGACCGCCAGAAAATTCTTGGCTTTGTCTTCGGGGATCTGGTTCAATAATTCGTCCAATTCCTCGTTGGAAAATTCCTCCCATTCCAGGCCGTCCAGGGACCGCTGGATCGGAAAGCGGGAAATATCCTCCATTTCAATGTTGTAACTGTCTTTTCTCATGGGATACGGTTTCGCCTCAATTCATATCGATGATGGATAGGGTCCCTGGCGGGTCCTTTTGATAATTATATCAGACAAAACGGGTTTAGAAACACCAGCGGATGGGGAGCCCGCCGGGCCGGAAGAATTCCGGAATAAAGGGCTTCCAGACCTGTTCAAAATTTTTTTGGGATTGGAAAAGGGGAATATATAATGAAAACGAGACCCGGGGGTGCAATCGACTGAAAGGAGCTTTTATGAGAAACCGGAAAGGCATGATTTTAATCATTGTTCTGGCGGCCGGGTGGATTTTCGGGCAGAACGGCGGACGGCCGGTGCAGGCGGGAGACGCTCCAGGGGATATTATTTTCAAAAATACCAGGAGTTTTGCGCCGGTCACATTCAGTCACAGTGCCCACAAGCAGGCCGGGTTGGAGTGCAAGGCCTGTCACAACGAGTTGTTTAAAAGGAAAAAAGGCAGTACCGATGTGGATAACGCCCTCAATATGAAAGTTCTCCGCAAAGGGAAATACTGCGGCGCCTGTCATAACGGCAAGCAGGCGTTTTCCGTCCGGCGTGGCTGCAAAAAATGCCATAAAAAATAAAACGATTGGAAAAAAACATGTTGGGCCAGCGCTTGCTTCGGGTTTTTGTGATTGTTGGAACCTTGTTTCTTTGGGGTTCCCATGCCGAAGGTAACATTCAGCCACCAAGCCCATAAGCAGGCTGGGATGAACTGTAAAGCTTGCCACCCCGCGTTGTTTAAAATGAAAAGGGGAAGTACGGATGCAGACAACGCCCAAGGGCAATTGCAAGAAATGCCACCGGAAATGAAGCGTTTTCTCAACTCCCCAGGCGGTAAGTCACAAAGGCCATTGCGGTGTGGGCCTCAAATTCAGGCAGAGTGCCGAACAGGGTTAACACCTCTGGAATGACGGTGCTGCCTGGATTGAATTTATCCGTGGCGAAATCTTCAATATTAAATTGCTGATACAGGTACCTCAGGCCGATATCCAATTTTTTGCTCCATCGGTAACTTCCCGTAAGCCGCACATTATGATTACGGGTTCTGAGTTTGGGCATTCCGGCCCCTAATCCCTGTGCCAACAGATCACCGCCAACAAGAAAGGTGATATCCTCCAAGCTGTCTGAATACCAGTAATCGAGGCTCAGCCTCATCTTCTTCTCGGCAAATTGGTGTGTCGCCCCCGTGCCCACGGTATGGACATCATTATCGTGTTTGGCAATCCAGTTACAACCGGGATTGTTGGGCGTGTTACAGGGATCGCCGGCAATAAATCCCGGCACAAACTCTCTGTTCAATTGTTCGGTTTGAATGTTCTCATAAGTGTAATAAACATTCAGGGTGGTGGCATCCGTAGGGGTATATGTCCAGTCAAAAGTTACATCGTGACGCCGGCTGTTCTGCAATCCCAGTTGCGATGTGTCATAGTCGTCGTAAAGGAAATTATAGTAGAGTCCGTAGCTGGTGCGCTCGGTGGGTGTGAAACTTATGTTGGCGGCATGTTTCATTTGTTCGCGTTCTGAAATATCAAAACGTTTCATGAGTAAATGGGTGTCGGGGACGACGCTGCCGAATCGGGCAACGACTACCTTGTTGACATCATAAGGGTCGACCTCTTCACGGACTCCCAAGGTGAGCGTGTATCGAAAATTCACATTTTTAAAATAACTCGACCGAACCCCGGCCGAAACCGCGTTTTCCTGGGTTTCTTCTACTTCGCGGAAATCCCTTTTACGGTGGTCGAATTTGTAGCCGAGTTTGAACGTGGTTCCCTTGAAGGCGTAATAAGACGCCGTCGCGTTCACCTGATTCTGGGTCATGTCAAACGGCAGGTTATTCACCGGTCCGACCTGCGCGTTGAGAACATCATCATTGATGATGTAATTAAATCCTTGCGCTGGCGTGTCATTGATCGTCTGGTAATGTCTGTAACGGAGGTTGAGAGCCAGTTTGGGTAAGGGACGGGATGACAGGTTCAGGGAGCCGTGAATCGTCTGTATTTGCGTATCGGCCTTCAAACGCGGAAGCAGGGCGGTGGTTGTTCCCACTGAAAAAGGAAACAACGATTCGTTCTGTTCCATGATTCCATATTGAAATACAGAGGATATGCGTGTGGTATCGGTAAGATTGTATGCTCCGCTCAATCCGACTTGCCATGATTGGTTGTCCGGATCACGTGAAATCAGGTTGGTCGGGGACTGAGAATCCGAAGTTCCGCTGTTGTCAAACGGGTTTTGCCAAATCAGGGAATCAAACGAGTTATTGAATAGCGAATAATCGAAAGTAAATTGAATTTGTCCATTGTCCCGATTGTGCGATAGAGATGCATGGACATCATGCGCGACCTGTTTGATCGGATCAGGAAGAATAACGGACCGGATTTGAGCAGGGCTGCCACTATCTCCCGAAGTTCCACCGATTGTTTGAACGCCGTCTCGCTCCGTTCGCTTGTAATTCATATTGAAGGCAAATTTACCTAAGGTGGATTTGATCCCAAACAGGCCGGTATCTCTTTCGTTTTCTAAATCGGTATGACGGTTCACCAAATTCAGATCCTGGGTTAGGTTACCGGTAGCGAATCCGGGGTTAAGAACCAGAATCGTGCCACCCGGGTTGGCGAATTGGGTGAGAGTATTGTTATTCAGCAGATGGGGAATCTGGTTGTATTCCGCGTAAACGGTGTAGCTTCCGGTTTGCCCTGTTTCCCAATAGATGCTTCGGTTGTCAAGCCCCAGGTCCTCGGTGAACAGGTTCATGAAATAGGATCCCCGGTGGTAAGTAAGGTTGGTGGCGCCGATGGCATAACCGGTATCGTCGTTGAGTCCGGTGTATTCCCCGAATTTAAACGAATCACTGCCACCAATAACGCCGGCGCCGCCGAGGGTGATATCTCCCTGCGTTCCTTCCGGCATCAGCGCGGCATCTTCATCTTCCGCCCAGGCTGCATCAGGCACCAGCGCAATCAAAAAAATAAGTATACAAGTTCGGGCCAACATTGGAATTCCTTCCTTTCAACCAGGTTCTCCATCTTTATTCGGACCGGGCCTCATTACCTTTGAAACCTTACCCCAGAAGGATGATTGGATCCATGGATCCGGCTGTGGCAGTTCAAACAGGCTTTACCCAGAACATCTCTTTTCGCGCTGCCAAAAGCTCTATTTTTGTCATACAATTCACTTGGGTGAAACGTGTTTGAATGACACGTCTGGCACAGATATGGCGGTTTCCACTTGAGCATCGAAAGATGGTTCGAGCCATGAACATCATGGCAGTTTGAACAGTCCTCCCGAACCGGCGCGTGTTCCCACAGCATCGGTCCGCGTTTCTCCTGATGACAGACGTAGCAGGTTTCGTTGACACTGGCTTTAATCAGCAGACTGGGCGCCAGACTGCCGTGGGGATTATGGCAACTCGCGCAACTCATCTTGCCTTCTCTCAGCGGCATATGGGCGGACCTCAACATGCGCGCCCGTTTGTCCTTATGGCACTGAAAACAGGCTTTCTTGGAATCCTCGTAGATCGAAAAATTACGCTTGCTCCGCCGTTTGCCGATGTAATGGCAGTTGTTGCAGGAAACGTTCGACATTTCGTGCGCACTGCCCTTCCAATGGAGGGTCAATCCCTTTTCGTGGCATTGTTGGCAGATTTGGTTTCTTTGTTGGGCGGAAATGGATTTAAAGGAAACCGTCGTGGCGGCCTTTTTGCTGAAATCCGATTCCGCGAGATGAGCGCTCATGGGACCGTGGCAGGATTCGCAGGATTCCCCCAGCGACTTTCCCATCTTTATTTTAAAATGACGAGCGTGTTTGGTTTTGGCGAACGATTTGATGTAATCTTCGTGGCAATCCAGACAAACGGAGATACTGCTGGAAGAAGCGGCCCCCTTCAACGCGGGATTGATTTTTCCCCAATCCACACGGGGCCCCGCCTGGACGGACCCTGCAAATATCCACATGACGAGTCCCAGCACACACCCTGCGACCATAGCCTTAAGCATAAACCCCCCTAGAACATTAGGGCCTATAATATAAAGATAACTTTTAAAGTTGTTTTATTCCCGGCTTTGCCCGAAGTTTAACAAACTTTTTATGGTCTTAGCTACGGGAAAATGCTTTTAAGGAATAACTCCGGTGACATTGCTTGCATAAATTTAGAGAGCGCTTCCGGGTGATTCTCCATTGATGCGGGGTATGGCAAGTTTTGCAGGAGTTCCCCAGCGTCTTCAGATGAACCGGATGTTTACCGCGTTTCATGGCTCCCTGGTGACACTCGACACAGGATTCATCGATGACCTTTTTAGGGTTGTGGGTCTGGTGACAGGTATTGCAACCAAAGGGGTGGTGCGCTTTCGAGGCGGTGGCGGGCCGGGCGGACGGCATTTTATCCTCATGGCACTCAAAACATTTTTTATCGTCCGGAATTAATTTCCCGGTCCCAAAATCGTGGCATTGGGTGCAGGTCATTCCCTGCTTTTTGGGCAGAAGGGTTTTCGCGTGGGCGTGGCAGTTCACACAGAATTTCTGCTCGGGATCGAATTTGTGGAGCTCGATGGCGTGGCAGGCCGTGCATTCGATGTTTTCCTTGAACCAGTGCAGAGAATGGCCCTTGGAGCGTGAGACCTTTTTGATCTCCTCTTTGCCTCTCAAATGGCAGGTGACGCACAGGGTGCTGGGTACGATGATCTGATCGTGCGGCCGTGCGGAGACCTCGGTCGGACGCTCAAATATCGTTTTAAAAAACATCATGTTTTTTTCGTACAGGGTGGCGTGGTGGCAGGTATGGCAATTGACTCCCTTGTGCACGCTGGTCTCCCAGCGGTGAAACGCGTCTTTCATCAGGTGGCAGTTCAGGCAGAATTTCGGGTCATTTTCGGTGTAATCGTAAAGATGAAGCGAACCCAGAGCGAAAATGGAAATAATAAAAAACATCAGCAGGCTGATGATGATTTTATATTTCTTAGCGCCTTTATTTGGAGTCGCCATAGGCATTCTTCCGGGTTGCCGGGACCGAAGCAGGATTCCCTCCCTGAAATATACTCCATTCGGCCCGGTAAAACAGCATCAATATGGAGTCCGGAATAATGGACGCGAATTTGGGGAATAAATTAAACCTTCAAACGTTCCTTATTTATATAGGGATGAATTTCGGAGACCCTTTGGGTGGAGGGAGAAGTTATGCAAACCTATTTGATTATGGGGAAATTTACCGACAAAGGCATTGCGAACGTCAAGCAAACCACCGAACGCGCGGATAAGTTCAGAGAGATGGCCGCCAAATTCGGCATCCACGTCCTTCAGATTTACTGGCTCGTTGGGGAATACGATGTGGTCAATATCGTGGAAGCCCCGGATGACCAGGCCCTTCAGGCTCTGCTGGTGAGGGTGGGGGCCTGGGGCAACGTGCGCACCACCACGTTCCGGGCTTTTGAAAAAACGGAAATGGATGCTATTATTTCCAGGATAGACAGTTCGCTCTGAACCGGTCCTGGCGGCCGCCAACTTGCGGAGTGGCGCATATATGAGGGTTCCTGAAACGTTCCGGGCGTGGCTTACCGGTTTGGCGATAGGGGGGGTGTTGCTGGCTTCTTTTCCGGTGAGGGCCGAAGAACCGGTGTCCCCCTCCAAAGGGGCCGGTATCCATTTAAGCTCTCACGGGTTTTCCTCCAGCAAAAAGTGCGGTCAGTGCCATCAGCAATTGTTTGCCGACTGGGAGCACAGTCTCCACGCCAAGTCTTCCGACAACGCGGTGTTTCACGCGGCCTATCTGCAGGTCTATTTTGAGCAGGGAGAGCGCGCCCGGCCCGCCTGCCTGAACTGCCACGCGCCCGTCGCCTATTACAATAATGATCCCAAACTCACCCAGCCGGTCAGCCGGGAGGGCGTCAGCTGCGACTTCTGCCATTCCATTGCCGAAATTCTGCCCGGAACCCCCGACGGGCCGCAATTTCGATTTGAATTCGGCGGGGTCAAGCAAGGCCCGTTAAAAAACGCCAAAAGCTCCGCCCATCAAACCCAATTCAACAATCTGTTTCGGCAATCGTTGTTCTGCAAGGGATGCCATGAGCAGGCGGCCTCTAAGGGATTCAAAATGATCGAGACCTATTCCGAATGGCAGGCCAGTCCCTATCCGGAGAAGGGAGTTGCCTGTCAAACCTGCCATATGGAAAAAATACCCGGAAAGACCGTCGCCGCCTCCACCGGCCCCTCTTCGGTGGCGCAGGTCAGCAACCATGATATTGCCGCGGGGCATTCCCTGACCCGCAGGCGGCAGGCCCTGGAAATCAAAATCGTCCAGCTGCGGACCTTCAGGAACCGGATCACCGTGCAGGTGGATCTGACCAATAGCGGCGCGGGCCACAAAATGCCGACCGGTCTGCCGGCCAAAAAAATCGTTCTCGAGGTCCAGGTGGAATCCAGGGATGGGGGAAAACGGCAAATCCAGCAGAAATTTTTTCAGAAGGTTCTCGTCGACCGAAAGGGACGGGTGGTGTCCAATCTGGTCGATATGATGTTGGGCAAAGCGGAAAAGGTGTTGTCGGACAACCGGATCGCTCCGCTGGAAACCCGAAGCGAATCGTTTACCTTTTTCGTGGACGATCCGCAGGGGCAGACCGTGTCCGCCGCCGCGTATTACAGTTATACTCCGCAAATTATTCAGCCGTCACCGGTGAAAATCAAATTGAGTGAGGTGAAAGTCCTTGTCCGATAAATCCGAGAATAAGATCCTGGACGCTTCCGCCGACCGCCGCGGGTTTTTGCAGTGGACGCTGGGCGGGTTGCTTTTTGGAGGATTTGTCCTGGCGGGCAATGTGGTGCTTCGTTATCTCATGCCCCCTCCGCCACGGCTGGACCCCACCAAACGGGTGTCCATTCCGTTGTCGCAGATTCCCCGGGGTTCCAGCTTGTTGCTGAAGCACAAAGGCTCGCCGGTTCTTGCCATTCATACGGAAGCGGGGATAAAGGCTTTTTCAGCGGTCTGCACCCATTTGGGATGTCTGGTCAAGTGGATTCCGGAGAAAAAAGTCTTCGACTGCCCCTGCCATGCGGCCCAGTTTGATGCCTCGGGCAAAGTGCTGACCGGTCCGCCTCCGGAGCCGTTGCATCCTGTTAATTTTGAAATCATAGACGATAACATCATTTTTCTCTGAGTCCGCTTATGTTCAGTTGGTTGAACGATCTTTGGGAACGGTTTGTTGAATGGGTTCATTACCGGACCGGTATCAAGACCATCGTCAAGGAACAGCTGATCGAATACCGGGTTCCGCCCAAGCTGAACAAATGGTACTCTCTGGGCGGCCTGAGTTTGTTCATCTTTGCTCTGCAACTGGTGACCGGTGTTCTCCTGCTGGTCTATTACGTGCCGTCCACCGATGCGGCGTTTGCCAGCATTCAGCGGATTATGCTGGAGATTCCCTACGGATGGCTGGTCCGGGTGTCCCACGCGGCGGGTTCCCATTTGATGATCGTTATTATCCTGCTCCATATGGTGAGCGTGGTGTTCATGGGCTCCTACAAGAAACCGCGGGAGATGACCTGGCTTTCCGGTTGCGCCCTGTGTTTTCTCACTCTCGCGATTTGTTTTACCGGGTATTTGTTGCCGTGGAGCCAGCTGTCTTACTGGGCCACTACGGTGGCCACCAGCATTCCGGAACCGATTCCGGTTCTCGGTCCCTTTCTGGTCAAGCTGGTCCGGGGTGGGGACAGCCTCAATCCGGATACGCTCAATCGGTTTTTCGTGCTTCATGTCATCGTGATTCCCGCCGTGATGCTGGCATTGGCGGGGTTTCACCTGTTCCTGGTGCGGGTGCTGGGAATTTCGGAATCGCCGTTTTCCAAAAAAGATAAAGAGGATTGATCGTGTTCAAAAAGCGAAAATTTCCAAGAGGCATGCGGTTTTATCCCACTTTCATTATGGAAGATGTGCTGGTGATTTTTATTTTCATGGTGGTGTTCTGCGGGGTGGTTTTTTTCTTTCCGCAGCTCATTATCTTCGGTGACGCGGAAATACCCGCGGACCCCTTTAACACCCCAGAGCATATCAAGCCGGAATGGTATTTTCTGGCCTCCTATCAGTTTTTGAAAATCATTCCCTCCGAATTTGGAGCCCTGATCCTGCTGACGGTGGCGGGACTGTTGTTTGTGTTCCTGCCTTTTGTGGACCGTAGCAGGGAAAACAATATATTCAAGCGGCCGGTTTTCCTCAGCCTGGTGGCGGCGGCCATTCTGGGATTTGTGGGCCTGACGATCTGGGGTTATTTTTCTTAAAGAAGGCGGACGCGTGAATCATTTTCCTCCCGTTAAAACCATGAAGACGGTTATCGTTGCAGGGTGCGCCGCCGCCGTATTATGGGGAAATCCCGCCCGGGCGGCTTTCCAGGAGCCGGTCAAAAATTCCTGCATTCAATGCCATCGCGGTCTGCCGGATAAACGGTTGAGCCTGCCGGTAACGCTTTGGGCTGCCAGTGTGCACGCGGAGGTGGGCAATACCTGCGACGGATGCCACGGAGGAGACCCTTCAGATTCTTCGAAGCTGGCGATGGACAAACGTCACAAATTTTACCTGGGACCGAAAGATGAGGAGGTCACCGGGTTTTGCGGCAAGTGCCATCAGGAACTGGCCGGCTATTTCAAGCAAAGCGCGCACTGGGCGACGGGTACGCAGAATTGCATTCAGTGCCATGGCACGCACACGGTTCAAAGGATCAGCATGGAAATCATCGATCAGGAGAAATGCGGTACCTGCCATGATTATGAACCCGCCGCCAAGCTCAAGTCCCTCCTGACCGCCCTGCACGACTGGTTCGGCCAATCCCAAAAAAAAATTGAAGGGATCAAAGGCCTTCCCACTCAGCCGCTATCCCGGGAAATGGATCGGGTGTGGAACCAGTTGCGTCAGGTGCGGATGATTTCGCATACTTTTGATCCTTCACGCTATGAGAAAAAGGCGGAAGAGGTTGAAGCCCTGATGCTGAAGGTCGATTCCGAGATTGCCCGCCTTTCCGGAATGGAGAAGGAAAGGAAATGGCTGGGTTTCATTTTTGTGGCTCTGTTTGCGGCGCTCTCCATCGCCACCTATTTTTACAACCGAATAACCCAGAAAGTGGAATAAGGCCGGTATGGAGGTTCATCACTCTTTAATCGTTCTCGCGGTTATTCTTTTTTCAGCGCGCGTATTGGGAGAGGTGGCCGGGCGCATGAAAATTCCCCCCGTCATGGGGGAGCTGCTGGCCGGCGTTCTGCTGGGACCCAGCCTGTTCGGGTTTATTCAGCCCGAGGCCACGCTCAGAGTCATGAGCGAAATCGGCGTACTCCTGTTGCTGTTCAAGGTGGGTTTGGGAACGGATGTGGTTCGACTGGTCAAAACCAGCCGGGTTTCTCTGGTGGTGGCGTTTGTCGGATTTCTCCTGCCGCTGGTTTTGGGATTCCTGCTGGCCCGGTACGGGTTCGAGCTTTCGTTGTTGGAGGCCCTGTTTATCGGCGGAACGCTGACCGCCACCAGTATCGGCATCAGTATTCGGGTGCTGGGCGATTTCAAACGTCAGGATTCCTCCGAGGGCCGCGTTGTTCTGGGAGCCGCCGTGATGGACGATGTTCTCGGGGTTCTTCTGTTGGCCTTGTTGTATGAATTTTCCATTTATGGAGGAGTCAACCTCGCCAACGCCGGCAAGGTTTTCCTGTTTATCATGATTTTTCTGCTGATGGCGCCGGTGATGGTCAAGGGTTTGTCCCTGCTGATTCAGCATTATGAAGAAGAAAGCCAGATTCCCGGCCTGTTGCCGACGGCGATCGTTTTCCTGATTTTATTTTTTTCCTGGCTGGCGTATATGGTGGGCGCGCCGCCTATTCTGGGAGCGTTCGCTACCGGTCTGGCGCTGTCGCGGCGGTTTGCCCTGCCGTTTGTCAGCGGTACGGTAAGGAAAAATAAATCAAATTTCTCCAGCCGCATCGAACATCAGATGCAACCGATCATTCAACTTCTCACCCCGATCTTTTTTGTCTTCGTCGGGATTTCTTTGAATTTGAAGGAAGTCGATTGGGGCTCGCCGTTTATTTGGGCCTTTACCTCTTCCCTGTTCGTTCTGGCGTTTTTGGGAAAATTGGCCAGCGGTGCGGCGGTGAAGGGTTCCTGGACCCAGCGCAGTGCGGTGGGGTTGAGTATGGTGCCGCGGGGAGAAGTCGGTTTGGTATTCGCGGAACTGGGGTTGGTCGCCGGAATCCTGAATAACGAAATATATTCCGGCGTGATTCTTGTTATCGTCGCCACCACGTTCCTGCCGCCATTTGCCATGAAATGGCTGTACCAGAACCACAGCCATCGGCTCGACGATCCGCCCGCTTCCTCCATTTCCCGCTGATCGGTCCCTTCCCGATTCTCTTTGGAAAAATATCCGGGTTTGGTACAATCACTCTCTTTTCCCATGACGGATTCCAGATCCGTCGAAACCGGTTATTGAGGCGGTATGGTTCCTAACAGGCGGATAAGTATTCTGATCTTGTTCATCGCGGCGGTGGCGGCGGGTTTCTGGGGTGTTTCGCGTTATCCCGCGCTGAGCGATAAGGCCGCCATGTCCGGCACCGAGGCCTTTGAGGACCCGATGACCCACCAGGCGCATTTCCATGTGCCGGACCAGGCTTCCCTGCCGACCCGGGTTCTCTATACCACGCTCAATTGGTACGAGACCAACTGGAAAGGAATGGCCTTCGGCCTGGTTCTGGCCGGGGCGTTTCTGACCGTGCTCTCCTATCTGCCGAAACCATCCTCCGACCGCCGGTTTAAAAACAGCCTGATCGGCATGCTGGTGGGCACGCCGCTGGGGGTGTGCGTCAATTGTGTCGCTCCCATTGCCAAGGGACTTTACGATGCGGGAAGCAAAATGGAAACCGCGCTGGCGGTGATGTTCAGCTCGCCGACGCTGAACATTGTCGTTCTCACCATGTTGTTTTCCATTTTTCCTTTTCACATGGCGCTGATGAAACTGGGCGCGACGTTTCTGCTGGTGCTGTTGATTGTTCCCTGGATTTCCAAAAAGGATGTGAAGCGCAAAAACCGGGAGACGGCGGCGGGCGCCGAGGTCTGCGAGGTGGACCTGACCCCGGAAACCTGGGCGGGCGCCCTGCGGGGTGCGGTTCGCGATTACTGGAAAAGTTTCTCTTACATTTTTGTGCGAACCTTTCCCCTCATGCTGCTGGCCGGGTTTCTGGGCGCGGTGCTGACCCATCTCTGGAGTTTCGACAAGTTCATCGGGCTGGAACCGAATTGGAAAACCCTCGCCGTCCTGTCGTTTATGGGAACGTTTCTGCCTTTGCCGATCGCTTTTGATCTGATGCTGACCCAGGCGCTGATGATGTCCCGCCTGGCGGACGGTTTTGTCATGACCCTGCTGTTTACGCTGGGCACGTTCAGCATCTACAGCGCCATGGTGGTGACCCGCACGTTTTCTCTGAAAGTAGCGGTGAAACTTTATCTGATCATCGTGGTGCTGGGAATGGGATTGGGTTACGGTGCGCAGGTGTATTCGGATTTCAAATATCTCCAATGGCTGGGTCGGTACGAAGTGTTTATCGGAAGCGGGGAGGCGTCTTTCCAGGCCGCCGTCACCGAACCCCGGGTTCCCGATTCCGTCCGGCCCGCCTTCCGGCTCACTCAGCCGGTCGCTTCGCAGAAGTTTTGGACGGACCAAAATGTCGACGTTCAATGGTCGGTCCTGCAGGACCGGGTGGCCTCCAAGGGCCCGCTTTTCGAGAAACATCTGGGGCCGGAATGGGGATTGACCTATTCGAACAGGATGACCCCGGAGAACTTTTTCGATCCGCTGTTTTTCGGCCGGGGCATCGCCTCGGGAGATTTCAACCGCGACGGCTGGGTGGATGTGGCGGTGGCGACGGACAACGGTTTCGAGCTGTACCAGAACGTGAACGGCCGGCGCTTTGTCCGGATGGACGGTCCACCCGCAAGCATGGCCGGCAAACAGGGCCTCACCGTGGCGCTGGTGGATATGGATAACGACGGCTGGCTGGATGTGTTTCTGACCACGTTTCATGAGGGAAATTATCTGTGGCTGAATCCCCTCGGCGGCAAAAAGAAGCAGCCGGTTCTGCGGGTTCCCAACAACCAGGCCCTGGCGACCACGGCGCCGGCGTTTGCGGACGTCAACCGCGACGGTTGGCTGGATATCGTGAACGGCAATTATTATCTGGGGGTGCTGACGCGCAAACCGATCGATACTTCAGTGGACCAGTTGGTGATCAACCGCGGCCTGAAGTTCGAACCGGCCGATCTGGAAGGCGTGCCGGGACAGACGCACACGGTCCTGTTTTCCGATGTCAACGGCGACGGGCTGGTGGATTTGATGATCGGCAACGATTACCAGGTGTCGGATACCTATTACTTCGGTGAGAATCAGGGACGTTTCCGGAAAATCAGGCGGCAGGACGGGATTATTCCCATCACCACCGAAAACACGATGAGTATGGATACGGCAGATTTTAATAACGACCTCCAATTGGATTTGTACCTGGCCAATATCGGGATGAGCAAGGGTCTCGATGTGGTGTCGAATATTTTCGGGAGCGCCATGCAGGAGGCGGGCCGGGAGTTTTGCGATTCCAGGGATACGGTGCTGAACCATCAGGAATGCCACGACCTGTTGAAACTGGTGACGCTGTTGAATCCGGAGAAGCAGGACCCGTCGGAACGATGCAGTATTTTCCAGGACCGGGAGCAGGTGGGCGAATGCATGGTGGCGCGGCTGGCCCTGACCGCCACCCGCAGAAGCAACCCGGCGTTGTGCGGCAGGATTGGGCCGGATCACACTTTGTCGAAAATCATGTGTGAAAAATATTTCCTTCCCCGGCGGGTGCATCCCGATACCCGCGGGGAAATTCCGTTGAGGTCCATGTCCAACATTTTACTGCAGGCGGGAACGGACACGCCCTTTCTGGACATATCCCAAGCGGCGCAGGTGGAAACGGCGGAATGGAGCTGGAACGCGCGCTTCGCCGATCTGGACAACGACGAATGGCAGGATTTGTATGTGGTCAACGGCGTGTTGATCACCCAGGAATTCGCGACCAATAACTTTTTCCATAACCGGGAGGGAAAAACCTTTCAGCCGGCGGAGGAGGAATTCGGCCTGCAGGATTTCGATCACAGTTCCGCCTATACCTATCTCGATATCGACAACGACGGCGATCTGGATATCATCGGCAATACGCTGTACGGTCCTTTTAAAATTTACATCAACCATGAATCGGAAAACAACCGGGTGATGTTCCGGCTGGAGGATGGGCGCGGCAACCGTCATTGCATCGGGTGCCGGGTGACGATTCATTACGGACCGGAAGGCAAGCGTCATCAGATGCGGGAGATCAAGGCCAGCGGCGGTTACCGGTCGTTCGACGCGCCGGTGGCGCACTTCGGGCTGGGCCCTTATGACGTGGTGCAAAAAGTGGAAGTCCGCTGGTCCGACGGTATCGCCACGGTGATCGGGCAGCCCTTCCCCGTCAACCGGAAATATCTACTGTACCGGAAGCCCCTCTGACCGTTTTGAGTCGAACCCGCAGGCGAAAAAAAGCCGCTGACCTCCGGTGAATGTGCGGGGTTCAGCGGCTTAAGAGCGGTTGGTACGCCTGGCACGACTCGAACGTGCGACCTGCGGATTAGAAGTCCGCTGCTCTATCCAGCTGAGCTACAGGCGCGCGCTGTTTAAATGAATAAGAGTATGAAAAATCGGATGTCCTAAAAATTTCCTCTGTTAAATGGCTTAATATACCAGAAATTACCTTCCCTGTATCCACCCTCCTTTATATGGAATTTTTGGAACTTTTATATGAACGTTCCTTTCCGCCCGTTTCCAATTTGAAACAGAGTTTCTCAAAATTGAATCTTTAAAAATTTTCGGTGTTTCAGAATTACATCTCCCGCGCCCTTTTCATGGCCAATTTCCCTCATAAAGGCGATTATTTTGTGGTCCGGATTTTGCAACCATTACATGATCTGATGGTATGAAACGTTTAAAATCCATGCGCAAGGCAGACCAAAATAGGTGGTTTGACGGGTGTGATGAAATCTTTTTTCCAGTTTCTGGTTTTAATTATTTTCGGGCTTCCCATTCCATCAAGGAAGAGACCGGACGGTTCGCATTTTGCGGGTTTTGCGGAAGTACGCCGGATTATCCTCCTTGGCTTTTTAATCGTCACTCAATTATCCCCGGCTCCTGGAATCACCCAGAGGGCTCCTGCAATTGCGCCTTTTTCGGAATGGAGTTCCGGCACCGCCCGGCCCTCTGCGGTTGGCCGTGAATGGGTCCGGTTCATTTCTCCGTCTTTTAAAATTTCCATGAAGCAAATTCCCTGACCGAAAATAAAATTGAATTTGTACGATTTAAACAAGAAGTGTATTCCAATATGAATTTTGAGGTTGAAAAATCAAGAGAATGAAAACCCGGCCGAGGTATGGCTTTTCATGGTTGCTTGCCGTGATGCTTGTGAATGCTTCCGGGGACCGGGTACGGACGCCCTGTTCGGTATGGGATTGGGAGGAATTTCCAATGCCCGGCCTGCCCCGGTTGACGATATGGTCACCCGCAAACCTGTTTATGGTTTGGGAACGGCATACTTTTGAAATGTTCGGACGGAACAACCCGGTCCCGGCGGGAAACCCGAATATCCGGGCCGCGGTCATCGATACTTTTGAGTTGGGACACGTTTATCGTCGTCCGGGAATCCGCTTTTGGGAGCAGTTGAGTTTTGAGGTTTAGGATGTTGATGAAGCAATGGAGACAAATCTTAACGGTTTTTCTGGCCGGGGTCCTGCTGGGCCCGGCGCCGGTGGTCCATGCCCAGGAGGCGGAGGAAAGTCTGGTACACATATCACTGGATATTTTTCCTAAGCTGGTTGCCGTCGATCTGGATTTGCAAAGCAAATTAACCCCGGATAACAAAATTCATCTTCAGGTGTTTTACGATCAGAACAAAGAACAGGGGGATTCGGTGGCCCGGCAATTGCGGGAAAAATATCCCCGAATCGCCGATTATCCTGTTCAGGTCACGGCCCATTCAGAGTTTTATTCAGATGCGCCCACGGCGATTCTTCTGGTCGAACGGTTGAAAAGTGACCATTTAAAGAAAGTGACTGAATATGGAGTGGCTAACCACATCCTGGTGTTCAGCCCGTTCAAAGAGGATGTGGACCGGGGGATTGCCGCGGGAATGTATATGGCCATTCGGATTCATCCGTATTTCAACCGAGCCACTTTAAACCGTTCCGGCATCCGGTTGCATAAGATTATTCTTAAATCGGCGAAGTTTTATGAATAAGGGGCTGTTTAAAAGACTGACCTTTCTGGTCACGATCGCCTTTTTGGCGACCGTCGGCGTACTGGGTCTGGGAATCGGGTTTTACTGGTTTAATTTCATTGTTCCCGCCATACAATCCGGCGAAACAACCAGGGCCGAGATGATTCTGGGAAAGGTGGCGGAAGAACTCGAGCAGGCATTCGAGAAAGAGAATCCTTCCGTTGTGGAAGATACAATGGTGCGGTTGTTATTGATGAAGGATCCTTCGACCGACAAGAACCTGATTCTGGGTCTCCGTGTGGAGGCGTTGGACGGTACCCGTCTGGTTAAATTTTCAGGTGGCCCGGTTGAAATCTCGGGTCGGTTTGCCTTCTCGGCTCCCTTATATTCCTCTGCAACCCAAGAGGTTCTGGGTGAAGTGTCTTTTCAGTACAACCCCCATTTTTACGGGGAGTTGGTTGAAGATGCACGGACCAAACTGTTCTGGCTGTTGGGGTTGATGGCGGGAGTCATTATCCTTTTGCATAGAGTGCTGTTAAAGATGATTAAACCACTGGCGCAACTGAGTGTGTCTATGCGGGAAATCGATTTCAGTGGAACACCGACTCTGCCTGATTCAAATGGCATGGTGGTTTCCGAAATCGGTGAAGTGGTGCAATCGATGAAGGATCTTTTAGCCCGCCTGGAGGTTTCCCGCAAGAAGGAACGAAAAACAAGAGATCAAATGGAGCAGGCGCAGGCGGTCTCCCATACCGGCAGCTGGGTCTGGGATATCAAAACCAATGCGCTGGACTGGTCGGATGAGATCTACCGGATTGTCGGTATGAGTCGCGGAGAGGTGGAGCCTGATTATCCTCTGTTTCTTAAACTGGTGCATCCTGAAGACCGGGAAATGGTCGAGAGTGCGGTCGCAAGGGCGGTTGCGGGGGAAGAGGAATACGATATCATTCACCGGCTGGTCCGTCTGGACGGCACGATCCGTTATATCCGTGAAAAATCCCAGGTCACGTTTGATGAAAACGGAGAGGCGATCCAAATGATCGGAACGGGACAGGACATAACCGACCAGAAGCTGGCGGAAGACCTTTCTCTCCGCTTCGGCCGGATCATGGACGAGTCTTTCAACGAAATCTATATTATCGATAGGAATACGTTTAAGTTTGTCCAGATCAACAGGAGCGCCGCCCGGAATATGCAATATACCATGGCGGAGATGTCCGAAATGACCCCTGCGGATATCAGTCCGGATTTCTCCGATCCCAAAGATCTCGAATATCTATTCAAGCCTCTGCAGGACGGGACCCGGGACCGGGTGATCATTACCTCCCGCCATTCCAGAAAAGACGGCACCAGTTATCCGGTGGAAGTCCTCCTGCAGGTTTCGAGACATGAGTCTCCGCCCAAGATTGTCGCGATTGTCCAGGATATTACCGAGCGGTTGAAGGCGGAAGAAGCCATGCAGGAAGCCATGCAGACTCTGGAGAAAAGGGTGGAAGAACGTACAACGGATCTGACGCGGGCCAAGGAGGAGGCGGAAACCTATCTCGATATCGCCGGATCCATGATCGTCGGCCTGAATGACCAGGGAGAGGTGACCCTGATCAATAAGCAGGGTTGCGAGGTGCTGGGTTATTCCAAAGAAGAGGTGATTGGTAAAAACTGGTTTCAGAACTTCCTGCCCGGGCGGGACAGGGAAAGGGTGTTCGAAGTTTTTAAAAAAATCATGTTCGGATGTTTTGAGATAACGGAGCGATTTACCAATCCCATTGTCAATCGTTCCGGAGAGGAGCGCATGATCGAATGGCATAATGCTCTTTTCCGAAATGAGCAGGGCCGGATTGAAGGTGTTCTGAGTTCCGGCCGGGACATCACGGACTCGCAGAAGGCACAGGAGGCATTGAAAAGAAGCGAGGAGAAATTCCGCAAATACTTCGAACTTCCACTGGTGGGCATCGCCATCACCTCGCCGGAAAAGGGATGGCTGGAGGTCAATGACCGCTTGTGCGAGTTTTTCGGGTACCCCCGGGATGAATTGACGAGAATGACCTGGGCGGAATTGACTCACCCGGAAGATTTGGAAGCGGATGTGGCGGAATTCAACAAAGTTCTGGAGGGCAAGAGCGACGGCTACAGCATGGAAAAGCGGTTTTTCCATAGAAACGGTGAAGTCATTTTTGCTGAAATTTCAGCCCGATGTGTCCGCAAGCCCGACGGGATGGTGGATTATTTTGTCGCTCTGGTGCAGGATATCAACGATCGTAAAAAAGCCGAGCAAGGGATGATCCTGGCGAAAGAGGAAGCCGAACAGGCGAGCAACGCCAAATCCGAATTTCTTTCGCAAATGAGCCATGAGTTGCGGACGCCTTTGAACGCGATTCTGGGTTTCGGGCAGGTGTTGAAGTCTGACCCCGAGGAGCCGTTGACCGAGTTTCAAGGGCAGGGGGTCCAGGAAATCCTGAAAGCCGGTCACCACCTGCTGGAGTTGATCAATGAAATCCTGGACCTGTCCCGAATTGAATCGGGTAAGCTCACCCTGTCGATTGAAGACATCAACTTGAATCAGTTGTCACGGGAATTGATGACTTTTTGTCAACCCATGATCAAAAAGGTTGATTTGAACACAGTTAATTCCATTTCCAATGAGGACGATATTTATGTCAAGGCGGACCGGGTGCGGCTCAAGCAGGTCTTGTTGAATTTGCTGACCAATGCGATCAAATACAACCGGCCGGGAGGATCGGTCACCCTCGCGGCGTCACTGATCGGAAACTCCAGAGTTAAAATCGATATCTCGGATACAGGAATAGGTATTTCCGGGGAAAACATGGAAAACCTGTTCCAGCCTTTTAACCGGCTGGGTTCGGAAAAAACGGATATTGAAGGCACGGGCATCGGTTTAACCATTACCAAAAAACTGCTGGAACAAATGGATGGCGCCGTTGAAGTGGAGAGCGCCATCGGAGAAGGTTCTACTTTTTCGGTCCTGTTGCCTTTGGGCGAACCGGATCATTCTCATGAAGAGGTTGCTATGCATGAACACGTAATCGAGAAGAGTAAAATGAACACTAAGGAACAATGGGTGGTTCTTTACGTGGAAGATAACCCCGCCAATTTAAATCTGGTGCGTCATATCCTTCGGCGGCGGAAGGATGTTAAGTTGTTGACGGCGCCGGATGCCAAGCTGGGAATTGAATTGGCCCGGGCACACCGGCCGGATTTAATCCTGCTCGATATTAATCTTCCAGGCATGGATGGTATCACGGCCATGGGCCATTTAAAGGAAATGAGTGAAACCCGCGGGACGCCGGTGATTGCAGTCAGCGCCAACGCATTGCCGAAAGATATCCAAAAAGCGTTAAATGCCGGGTTCGTCAACTACCTCACCAAACCGGTGGATTTGGAGGAATTCAATCTTGCCATCGTACAGATTCTTGAGAATAAGCCGGTGGATGGATGAACGGGTTGCGCCCGCCTTCAATGGACGGTGTCCGATTTCACCCGGAAATCGGTGGCCTTCCGCCAACCAGAAAAACAGGCTTTGCCATTGCTTTTTTGTGACTTTAGCGGCCTTGATCTGAAACAGAATATGCAGAATTGAAACACCGGCACCACTTAAAATGCGGTGATTCCCCCTTTTCACCTCAATAACCCCTTTTAAAACAGGCATTTTGGTCATTCCTGATTTTGGCCCTTTTTTTGCATCAATCCTAAAATATACAATCCTCCTTTCTGGAGTGTCTCCTTGACGCTTAACGATTCACAGTATATTTCGGCCGAGCCCTCAGAGGTTTCCGTGAGCGAGGGTCCCCGCCTCCCGAGGATTTTAATCGGAACCCAGATAACGGGTGTTTTAATTTTCCTTTTGGGGGCCAGCGCGATTTTGGGTTGGCTATTGGAAATCCCCGGTCTGGTTCAGGTTCATCCGGATTGGGTTCCGATGCACCAACTGACGGCGATCAGTTTTGCCCTTGCGGGATGGGGCTTGTTCATGGCGAGCCGCAACCCGCGCGTGAGCGCCGGTCTATTGGGAGCACTCGTTTCAATTTTAGGTTTGGCGCTTTTGTTTGAGTTCTTATGGGAATTGAATTTAATCAACGGACAGTTTTTCATGAGCGCCCCGGTTTGGACTCAGAGTTCCTCTCCCGGTCCAATCACTCCCAACATGGCGGTATGTATTTTTCTGTCGGGATTGGCTGTGACCTTGTTCAATCTTAAGGTTTATCCAAAATCTCAATTCTGGTTTCCTGGCCTGTTGGGAGCCATGGTGTCGATTGTGGGGCTTCTGGCGTTGGCCGGTCATTGGATTTCCATAGACCCGACTTATGGATGGGGCCGTTTTACGTACATGGCGGTTCATACTTCCCTGGGCTTTGTGGTGTTGGGCCTGGGCGTGATGTCTCTGAGCTATTATGGGGTCAAGCAGGATCATCATTTTACCTGTTGTCCCCCTCTTATGGTGGGCGCGATCGGATTCATGGGCTCCGGCCTGTTATGGTTAACCCTCGTCAATGGAGAAGAAATCCGTGTTCGCCAGGAGGTAGCCGACAAACTTGATGAGATTGAGAACAGGATATCCAGCCAATGGGCGGTCAGGGAGCAGGCTATGGCTCAATGGGCTCAACGCGGGTCCAAACAAAAAACCCTTCTCAAAAAGGAATGGGTGAAAGAAGCGGAAAACCCCATGAGCCGGTTTCCCGGTATCCGGGCTTTAGGTTGGATGGACCCGCAGAGCCGGTTTCGGTGGGCTGTTCCAGAATCCCAAATGAATTTCATCCAAAACCGGTTTTCGACCCTGGAAACCCATGTCCAGAAAACTCTGGATGCCGCCATCGCTCAAAAAACTCTGAAACATTCCAAATTTCTAAACGACCCTCAGAAAGGCAAGGCCGTCCTTTCCGTGGCCCCGCTGTTCGGCAACGAGAGTTATCGAGGGTCCTTTTTCACCCTGTGGGATACTGAAAAAACCTTCTCCAGAATTCTGGAGCAGGTCAATATTGAACATTATATCCTTGCTCTCAACGAAGGGAACAGGACGTTTTATCGATCCGGCCGGTTGCCCCAAGGCGTTCGAAAATCAGCGACGATTGACGCCTTTAAACTGGAGAAAACTCTGCAGAATCATTTTTCTCCCATAAAGGCGGTGCTTTATCCGGACAAGCGCATTGTGGCCCAAAATCGATCGATTTTACCGGAAATAGCGCTGGGTTTTGGATTGTTGTTTTCCATTTTCACCGCCTACACCTTTCATTGGATTCGGATGGGCCGGCAGACTCAAAGGTCTCTGGAAGAGGAAATATTCCACCGCAAACAGGCGGAAAAGGATCTGGCGCGGGCTCAGGAAATTTCAAAAACCGGTAACTGGACTCTGGAGTTATCCCAATCGAAAATGCGTTGTTCGGAAGAGGTGTATCGGATTTTGGGAATTAAGTTAAAGGAAAAGCCGTTGGATCTTCCGGAATTATTGAATAGCGTTCACCCGGAGGATCGCCAATATGTAAAGCAGGAAATTCAGAAAGCCTTCGATGATGGAATCCCCTTCCAATTGATCCACAGGATCGTTCGGCCGGATAAAACCCTCCGCCTGGTCAAGCAGATGTCGGAAATTTATCTCGATAAAAGCGGAAAAGCCGCTCAAATTCTGGGAACGATCCAGGATGTCACCGACCAGAAGGAGGCGGAAAACATTGCCGCGCGTTTCGGCAGAATTATCGACAAGTCGTTTAACGAGATCTATATTTTTGACGCCGAAACCCTCCGGTTCACTCAGGTCAATCTGGGCGCCCGTCTCAACCTGCGGTACAGCATGGAAGAACTGGAGCGGATGACTGCTCTGAGCCTTCAGCCGGAGTTCACCAGGGAACAGTTCGAAAAAATCCTCGCCCCCTTGCGGAGCGGGGCGGAGCCGGTGGCGGTCTTTGAAACCGTTTTTAAAAGGAAAAATGGCACATTATATCCGGTTGAGGTCCGCCTTCAACTTTCACGATCGGAAACCCCGCCTCAATTTGTGGCTATTGTTCAGGACATCACGGAACGAAAAAAAGCCGAGCAGCTGTTTACGGAAGCCTATCACACTCTGGAAAAAAGGGTACAGGAACGAACGTTTGACCTGGCCAAATTGAATAAAGATCTGCATTTGGAAATTGCCGAAAGAAAAAAGGCCATGACCGCGCTGGAAAGCAGCGAGAAAAACCTGTCGGCCATTATGGATAATGTCATCGACGGAATTATTACCATTGATGAAAAAGGAATCATCCATTCCTTCAATTGCGCCGCGGAACAGTTATTCGGTTATTCCGCTCAGGAAGTATTGGGAGGAAATATCAGTATTTTGATGCCGGAGTCGGACAAAAGCCAACACGATGCCTATCTCGGCAAGTTCATGAAATCCGGGAGGTCGACCGTCCTGGGGATCCGGCGCGTGGTGACCGCCAGGAAAAAAAACGGGGCGATTTTCGAAATGGAGTTGGCGGTTAATGAAACGGTTGTGGGAAACCGGCGTATGTTTACCGGATTGGCTCGCGATCTGACAGAAAAAAAATCCGTCGAAAAAGAACTGGAGAAAACACGGCTGGCCCGGGACGAAATGTTTCAGCGCTATCACCTTATCCTGGAAGCGGCCGGGGAAGGCATTTATGGCCTGGATGCCAATGGATACACGACCTTTATCAATCCCGCCGCCGAACGCATGCTCGGTTATTCCAGGGCGGAAATGATCGGCAAACCCCAACATGAGTTGATTCACCATTCCCAGCCAAACGGACAGCCTTATCCGGTGGAGAACTGTCCTATTCAAGCCTCCATCCGGAACGGAAAAGTTTATCATAAGAATAATGAGGTGTTCTGGAGAAAGGATGGGACTTCAATGCCGGTGGAGTATTTCTGCACTCCCATTACCGTGGGAGAGGATGTGGTTGGCGCCGTCGTCACTTTCAAAGACATCACCAGCCAGAAGCAGGCAGAGAAGGAATTGATCCAGGCGAAGGAGGACGCGGTGAAGGCCAACAATGCCAAGTCTCAGTTTTTGTCGCAAATGAGCCATGAACTGCGCACACCCCTGAACGCTATTCTGGGATTCAGCCAGTTGATCAATACCAATCAAGAGGAACCTTTGACATCCAACCAGGAGCAGGGTATTCACGAAATTCTGAAGGCCGGCAAGCACCTGCTGGAGCTGATTAATGAAATTCTGGATATGGCGCGGATCGAAGCCGGAAACCTGTCGTTGTCGATAGAGGACATCAACCTGAGCGATTTGATAGAGGAGCTGGTGGCCCTGACCCTGCCGATGGTCAAAGGCAAAAAAATTGACTTGTACAATTATGTTTCCATGAAGGGAGACTTGTACGTTCAAGCCGACCGTGTTCGACTCAAGCAAATCCTGTTGAATTTGATTTCCAACGCCATTAAATATAATACAGACGGCGGATCGGTGTGGCTGGATGCAAGTGAAAATGATGAGGGAATGGTTGAAATCCAGGTGAAGGACTCGGGTATGGGTATCGCGGAAGAGAATATCGATGGACTGTTTCAGCCGTTCAACCGACTGGGCACGGAAGGAATGGGGATTGAGGGAACCGGCATCGGTTTGACCATTTCAAAACAATTGGCCGAGTGCATGGAGGGAACTATCCGGGTGAAGAGTGATGAGGGCAAAGGCAGTATTTTCTCTGTATTCATTCCGCAGGGAGAGCCGGATATGGCTTCGGAAGGTTTCTTCCTGGAACCGGTCTTGAATCCCTCCAGAAAAGAAGAGGACAAAAAGCGGCAGGTTATTTTATATGTGGAGGATAACCCCGCCAATTTAAACCTGGTCAAGCATTTGTTCCGCCGCCGTACGGATATCGAACTGCTCTCCGCGCCAGACGCCAAACTGGGGATCGAATTGGCGCAGGCGCATCGGCCGGATTTGATTTTAATGGATATCAACCTGCCGGGAATGGACGGGATTACCGCCATGAAAGTATTGCAGAATAAACCGGAAACCCAGGATATCCCGGTGGTGGCCATCAGTGCCAACGCCATGCCCCGGGATGTGAAAAAAGGACTGGCCGCGGGTTTCAGCGATTACCTGACCAAGCCGCTGGATGTGAAAGAATTTCACCGGGTCGTGGCGGAAGTGCTGGCCGGAGAAAAGACGGAATAAAACGCTCTTCAGAAAAAGGGCGTTTGTCGAGGGTAAGGGCACCCTCAGGGCAAAGGGCCCCGGTTACCCACCGGGGCCCGGTTTTTTTTGACTCATCTCACGGTGTTCGCCGTCAGTCCTGCCTGTCCTTAAACTTTCTTCAAACCACAGGTATCAATGTGGAACAGGCTGTACAGCGGGCACCAGCCGATCAATCCGGTCAACAGGGGAATCAGGGCCAGGACATAAAGCACAATCCCCCACGTTCCTCCGGAAACATAACCGGCCAGAACCAGCAACAGGCCCAGAACAACACGAAATGTCCGATCCAAACCGCCTTCGTTGCGAGTAAACATGACGTACTCCCTTCTTTATCAACTTCCCTGGTAAAAATATGTTCAACTGTTAATTAAGATGCAGGAAAATTGAAAAAGTTACGCTGTCAAAAATTCCTTCAGGGTTAAATTTAAAACGAAAAACATCTCCCCTTTTTCGTAGCTTTCCAATCCGGTTACACCGCTTATTCACATTCAGGCCTTATGGCAGGTATTCATGTGAAAAAGACTGTAAATCGGACACCAGCCCAGCGTCCCCGAAAGCAGGGGAATCAATCCGATTCCCGCGATAATCCAGCCGGCCGTCTCACCCACCAGGACGCCGGTCAGAATCAGGGCAAACCCGGCAAAAATCCGGATTCCACGGTCCATATCACCTTCATTGAGGGGAAGCATCACAACCTCCTTGCTGAAAAAGGTTGAACAAAAGAACAACCCTCTACTTTAAATATATAGCCCGGGAGGAAATCAGGAGATAAAAATGGGGGTGGAAGGGGCGAGTTGGCTTTCTTTGAAAATGAGTATCAAACTCCAATGCCCGGCCGCGGGAACGGGGAAGGAGGGGGAGAAAGGCGGCTGTTACGCCGCCCTAAGGTATATTAATGCTGATGACCGCCCTCACCATGCACATGGCCGTGCTCCAACTCCTCCTGGGTGGCGTCCCGGACTCCGACAACCTCCACCGCAAAATGAAGCGTCTGGCCCGCCAGGGGGTGATTGCCATCCACCTGGACTTTGTCTGCCTCCAGGCCGGTAATGGTGAAGACCCGGTTGTTTCCGCCCACTTCCGCGGAAAACTGCATGCCTTCCTGGAGTTCCATATCCTCCGGGAAATTGGAACGGTCAACGGCCATTTGGAGGCCCGGAACATGTTCCCCGTATCCTTCCGACGGGGACACCGTCACTTCCTTTTGGTCGCCCACCGCCAAACCTTCCAGCGCATTTTCCAGTCCGGGAACAATTTGATTGTTGCCATGCAGATAAGCAAAGGGCTGATCTGCAGAGGATTTGTCTAATTCCTGTCCGTCGTCATTTTTAAGGACATAATTTAAAGAAACAACTGCATCTTTTTTTACCATGGGAAGGGTCTCCTTGGATGAGGATCTGCCAAACGTTTAGTAGAGTAAAGATTGAGCGGGAATGTCCGCCGGGATGAACATTCCATTTAATGTGTTGAGGCTCGGAAACAACTCTGCCGGTGGGGCCAGACGTTGGCACCCGGATGGTTTAGAAATCCTGGTTTAATAAATAAATTAAGATTTGAATTTCCGGAGCACAAAAGGTTCCCACGCTGATGCGGACTAGAAATTCCATTACTTGACAATTGAAGCAATCGCTAAAATTCTAACATACCCGGTCCAGTTTCAAAAATCGTCTTCTAGACGTTTATGAATCAATGAGTTGGCCTGGTTCCTGCGCGGTTTCCCTTTATTCGGTTGGGCGCAGGGGCCGCATGGCCGCCAACCCGGCCAGAGGGCCGAGGGCCAGAGGGATCAGCCAGTAGGGCGGTGCCACCCATACCGTCAATCCACTGAGCAACTGAATACTGCCGATGGTGATGGCGAACCCCAGGCAGTTGGCAAGGGTCAGAGCCGATCCCACCAGCTCCTTCGGCGCGTATTGCGCGTTGAGCGTGGAAAACTGCGGCGAGTCGCCCACCACCACAATCCCCCAGAAAATCAGAAATGCCAGCAGTACGGGCAGGGGCGCGAAAAAAAACAAGGGCGAGAGCAAACAGCAGAGACCGGAGAAAGACAATTGAATCGCCGCCACTTGGGCGCTGCCCATTCGAAAAGACGCCAGGCCGCCGGCGACGGAACCCACGCTCCCCACGGCAATAATGCAAAAGGTCCAAAAGGAAATATTCAAACCCGGATGATCCGGAGCGGCCTGCCGCAAAAACAAAGGCACAAATGCCCAGAAGGCGTAGAGTTCCCACATATGGCCGAAATAGCCGAAAGCGGAAGCGCGGAATTTCCGGGATTGAAAGATTTGTCTAAACGCTCCCGCATGAAACCGGGGGTTCCGCTTGAGATGAGGACCGTCCGGAACACCGGCCCACATCAGAAAACCTCCCAAAACCGCAATCGCGGACACCGTGAAGATCACCGTGGACCAGGCCCAATGCTGTCCCAACGCCTGCACCAGGTGCGGCAGAGCCGTACCCACCACCAGCGCCCCGACCAGATAACCCAACGCCTTGCCCAGATCATGATCGTGCCACCCGGCGGCGATCTTCATCCCCACCGGATAGATTCCTGCCAGAAAAACCCCAGTCAGGCATCGGTACAACAACAGGGTGCTGTAGTTGTCCGAAAAGTAAATTCCCAGATTGGACAAAGCGCCGCCCACAGAACAGATCAAGAACACATGTCGCGGGGAATGGCGGTCGGCCAGCATCAGGAAGGCAAACAGCAGGGTCCCGGCGATAAATCCCAATTGGACCGAGGAGGTGAGGGTTCCTGCCGCTTCCGGCCCCAGATGAAACCTGGCCTGTAATTGATCCAGAATCGCGTTTCCCGAAAACCACAACGAGGTTCCCATCAACTGGGAAATAACAATGATGGGAAGAATTCTTGCGGGTCTGTGAATCGTCGACATGGGCTTTAGTGTGCCACAAAATTCCCGTTAAAATAGGTTAAATCAAACATGAAATTCGCCGCCACAGGAAGCGATGTGATAAGCTGGTAAGGAAGACGAACCAGATATCAATAATACTCACCTCAGGGTTCCATTGTTTGCTGTCGCAGGTACGATTCGAAGCGGGTTTTCCCGGCGGTTTTCACTGTCCGGGTATCCATCGATATCGCCGCACCTTTTTTTCGCCATTTTCTTTTTTCTGACGATGTTGCAGTCCGCCTCAACCGTTTGGGCGTTTGGTGAGGAACTGGACAGCGAACAGGCGCGGAAGGAATGCTTTAAAGGCGCCACCATATATTGTCTGGCCCTGGGCATCGCGGAAGAAAGGGCCGGGCACCGGCAAGTCGCGCTGGAGCTTTACCGCTCCGCCTGCAGGAACCATCCCACCCCCGGCCACCTCCGGGCCTGCACCTCCGTTCTGACCCTGGCCAAGGAGCTGGGCCGCCTGGAAGAGGAGGCCGCTTTTCTGGAGGAACGTTGCCGCCGGGACAACCCGGTCACCTGTTTCTATCTGGCGAAGGAATATCTGAGAATCCGGGAGGTGGATAAAGCCGCCGTTCATATGGAACCGCTGTGCCACCGGAATTTTCGTCCCCCGGATGCCGACGACTATGGGCCCTGCTACCATATGGCCAAGGGATACCAGAGGGCGCAGCGGTGGGAACCCGCGAAGGACCTGTTCGAGTTCGATTGCCGGCGTGACGCGGTCAGCGGGCATCCCAGTTGTCAGGCGCTGGAGAAAATGCTGATATTGAAGGAAGAGCTCCGGCAGGCGGCGTGGGACCGCTTACGGCCGGTCGAAACCGCCGAAGGGTTCCTGCTGCTCGTGGTTTTGATGAGTTTGATCCATGCCGTGCTTTGGTTCAAAGGCGGAGCCGGGGTGTTGACCTGGATGATTTACGGTGCGCCGGTGGTCGTCTGGGGAGGGGTGCTGACCTGGGTGTACTGGCCGGAAAAACCGGAGTTTCCTGCCAACCAGTGGGCCGTCGTCGCTTTCACCCTGTTCCTGGTTTGCGGCCTGGCGCTGGTCGCCCTGTACCGGAAAAATTTCAGACCGCCGTCCGATTCCGCGTTCGGCAAACCTCCTTCAGACGGCATTTCCCCCACCCCCGCGAAGGGATAAATACCCTGCGGGTTTAAGGAACCAGATTGCGGTCCATGCGTTGCAGTTTACGGCCCAGCCCCACTCCCAGATTGCGGAACAGGGTGACACCGATATCGGGTCTTTGACGAATGAGCGCGGAAAGTTCCCGGTCGGAAAAAACCGCGCCCAGGACGGGACCGTTCGTAACGGCGGTGGCGGAATGGTTCTCACCGGTTAAGAAAGACAATTCGCCCACCGACTCACCGGCCTGGACGGTTCCCACCGGTTCCGGCGAATCCGACAGTTCCACCCGGACGGTTCCTTCCAGAACAATCAGCATTTGATCGGCTGGCGTGTCCTGCCGAAACAGGATCTGGTCCGCTTCAAACCGCTGGACGCAACACATCCCCGCCAGACGGGTACCCTGTTCCTCGGTCAGTCCCTGGAACAGGGGGATGCGGCCCATCGCCTCGGCCACCTGCGGTAATATTTTATGGCAGGCGAACGTTCGGATCACCTGATCGGCGATCACCTGGGCCTGCGGGGCCAGTTCGATCTCGCCCAGCTCAAACGGCACCAGCAGGCGCACCATGCGAAGGACATCCAGCCGTTCCACCTCGTGAAACACCATGGCCGGAATATACGCGGCGGGCAGAAAACCCAGCTCCAGAAGGGTTCTCTGCATCCGGGGGGAATAAGCGCTGACGTCAACCTCCATGTATTCGATCCCCCATTTATTCTGACACCGGTCCAACAGGCTTTGAAACAGGAAACCGATCACTTCATCGGTTTGCACGATCAGTTCGAACACCCGCATATTTTTGTCTTCCGGATCGAGAATATAACCGATCGCCCCGGCGATCGGCCCTCCGGTCCTTTCCCGGGCCACCAGGTAATGGGCACTGCGGACGCGGAGCTGAAAAAAACCGTATTGAAGCCCCACCGGTCCGAAAATTTCCCGCCTTCGCACCCGGCCCCGCTCGATACGGATCAGCGGAGGCAGGCTGGTATCGGTCAATTCCTCCAGAGAATAATCGTGGGCATGAGGATAAGCGGGAGAATCGTCGTCGATGATGGCGTCGGGGGGAAGCGAACAGTTTTTCAAGGCAAAATGTGCCAGCCCGTGCGCTTCCGGTATCACCCGGGGGTTGTTGCACCGCATGGACAAAGCCTGCCCGAAATGACGGGCGAACAACGCCATGCTTTCCCGCTCGTGGAACCGGTTTTTTAAAGGCAGGAAACCGACGGAGGCGAATCCGCGGTCCACGGAAATCCTTTGCGAATACGGATGTACCGTCCGGTTCTCCACAATCCCGACGTGCAAACGGTTTTGAATGAACTCCACCCGCTTGGCCATGAGCGCTTTACCAATGCTCAGCTTGCGGGCTTCAGGGCGAACCACCAGCCGCCCGAACTCTCCCACCAGGTCGGAATGAGTCCCGGTATCGAACAGGACCGAAGCGGAACCCAGAAGCTTTCCGCCGGTTTTATCCTCCGCCACCAGCAGAAGAACGTCATCGTTGAAGATGGACCGTTTCAGCCAGGTTTCGTCCAGAAAATTCCGGTGAGGGTAGTCCGGCCCGTAAACGATTTGAAACAAATCCCGGATTTTCCCGACATCCTCTTCCCGGGCTTCCCGGACGAGGACATCCTGATAGACCGCACCCATGATTCACTTTCCTTCCAGAAGATGTTGGCCCGCGCGCCGGGCGATCTCCACGAACCAGGCGGATCCCGCCGCCAGGGCCCGCTCATCGAAATCAAACCGGCTGGAATGGGTGGGAAATCCTTCCAATCCTTCAATCTGCCCGCCAAACCGGATGTAACATCCCGGAACATGGTCGAGATAGTACGCGAAATCCTCGCCTCCCATATTACTGGTATGCAGCGGCCGCACCCGGTCCGCGCCGACGATATGGACCGCCGCTTCTTTTGCCAGCGAGACCATGGCGGGGGCATTGATCACCGAAGGCGACCCGGAATGCAGGGTGACCTCGATTTCCGCGTCGTGCAATTCTCCGATCGCTTTGGCGATTCTCCCGATGGACCGCTGAAGATGCGCGCGGACTTCCGGGTCCTGCGCGCGGATGGTCCCCCGCAAGTGCGCCTGACCGGCGATAACGTTGGGAGCCGTTCCCGCCTGAAAACTGCCGACCGAAACCACCGACGGATGCGCCGGGTCCACTTCCCGCGAAACAATGGTTTGCAGGGAGGTGACAAATAAACTGCCGACCACCACGGTATCCACCGCTTCGTGCGGACGCGCTCCATGGCCCTGTTGCCCCTGTATGTGGACATCGAAAGTATCCGTCGAGGCGTTGACGGGTCCCTCCGTCACGATCAGAAAACCCGCCGGATAACGCCGGTCCAGGTGGCCGCCGAAGATCAGGCCGACATTTTCCAGAACCCCGGCTTCGATCATGGCTTGGGCGCCGGTGCCGACTTCCTCCGCCGGTTGCCAGATCAGACGAACCGGCAGGGGAGGGGGCGGACCCTTCACCAGCAATTCGGCCGCGCCCATCAGCATGCTCGAATGGCCGTCATGTCCACAGGCGTGCATGACCCCATCATGAACCGAAGAGAATGTTAATCCCGTTTCCTCGTGGATCGGCAGGGCATCCGTATCCGCCCTCAGGGCTACCCGGGGGCCGGCCTGGGCTCCCGGGATATCGGCTACGATTCCGGTCCCTCCAAAATTCGCCTGAAAAGGGATTCCCAGTTGTTGGAGGCGCGCGATCAGGCGCTGGGCGGTGTCTTGCTCGCGGTTGCTGAGTTCCGGGTGGCGGTGCAGATCCCGGCGAAGATCCACCATCCGGTCATAAACTTCTCTGGGAAACTTGATGGGCAAGGAGGTCGAATCATTCATAGGCGTTAATCAAATAAGGATCGGTGAATTCGTTGTATCGGCCGGGTGTTTGGAGCCCGAACTTATCCCGATTCAATTTAATATGTCTCTAAATTTTTGGAACGTCAAGGTTTTTAACCCCCCGGGCAGGCGGAAGCCGGAAAGCCCTATAAAATGAGTCGCATTTTACCCGGATATCCGGCATAGTAGGCGAACTAGGATATATATTAAAGGAACCCAACCATGATAACTGAATTACCCAAACGGGTTTTGATGACGGTGGTCCTGGTCGCCGCCTTGTTCGATGTTGCCCCGGCGCAGCAGGCGGACCTCATGCTCTCCGGACAGAAGGCTTACAGTGAAGGCAAATATGAGGACGCTGAAAAATTGTTCACCCGGTTGGTGGAACAGGCGCCCGACGACTACAAGGCGTTGCGTTCGCTGGCCGAAACCAAGATCAAACTGAAAAAATACCGGGACGCGGAAACGCTGATTGAACGGATTTTAAGCATGCCCCCCGCCCGGGGCCGGAATGTCAAGGTGTATCTGGAGGGCGATCCGGAACCCCATGACGCGGAGATTGTGGATGAGCGGGTGATGGCGGTCGATGAATCCGAACAAGACCCCAAAGGAGGAAGTTCGTTCGTCAAGCAAACCCCCAAGGAACCGGTTCCGCATTACCGGGTTTTTCTGAAAAAAACCGGGAAGATGAAACTGTTGCCGAAAAGCAAAACCCGGATTCAGTATCAGGGGATTCCCACCGCCGTCCGCGATTTGGCTTTGGAGATGAAGTCCCAGATCCGGAAAAACCTCATCGCCACCCAGGGCGCCGGCGCCCGGGAAGAATTGGTTTCGGTGCCCGCCGGTTGCTTCCGGATGGGAAGCGACCGGGGCGACCCGGACGAGCGCCCGGTGCATCAGGTCTGCATCTCGGCCTTTCAAATGGGCAAATATGAGGTGAGGCAGAAAAACTTTCAGACGGTGATGAGCGGCAACCCGTCCCAGAACGTCGGGGCGGATCTGCCGGTCGACAGTGTGACCTGGGACGAAGCCAGCGACTACTGTAAGAAGCAGGGCCTGCGCCTGCCGACCGAAGCGGAATGGGAATACGCCGCACGGGCCGGCACGACGACTCCTTTTTACTGGGGACCCACCGTTTCCGGAAAAGAGGCCAATTTCTGCGACCACGCCTGTGAATTGAACATCCGGGAAAGCCGGGTTGCCGACGGCTTCAAACACACCGCGCCGGTGGGTTCCTTTCCTCCAAACGCGTTTGGCCTGCATGACATGGCGGGCAACGTCAGCGAATGGGTCCAGGACTGGATGAACGTGGCCACCAACTATTACCAGGTCAGCCCCAAAAAGGATCCGCCCGGTCCCCGGACCGATCTGGAGGCCTGCATGCGCGTCGACTGCATCGGTGCGCAGACCATCACCAATAAGGTTTACCGGGGCGGGGGATGGAACCAGAGGGTGGCGGAAATGCGCTCCGCCAACCGCCGGGACTCGCATTTCCAATTGCGTTCGGAAGGCGTCGGGTTTCGCTGCGCACAATCCCTTAAGTCGCCTTAAAGACGTCCGGTTTTCTGCGGCGGGCCGGGGTTGTCGGCATTAAAAAAAGGTTAAGAAGCCGGCGCTTCTTAACCTTTTTTTCTATACGCGGCCCCGGAAAACCGGAGTCCATCATGACTCAGGTGAAACCTACTTGATATGGACCAGCTTGATGTCGAAGAATAGAGTTTTCCCGGCCAGCTGATGGTTGGCATCCAGAACGGCTTTGTCGCCATTGATTTCCTTGACCGCAACCACGTGTCCCTGGGGATTTCTCAACATGGCTCCGGATTTCACACCCGCGGGAAGATTTTTGAGCGGCACTTCAAAAACCAGTTTTTTATCGTAAGTGCCGTAACCTTCCTCCGGAGGAATGGAGATGGTTTTGGATTCTCCCGCTTTCATCCCGACAACCGCCTTGTTGAAACCGGCAATGATGTTCGGGGTCCCCAGTTCGAAGACCAGCGGGTCCCGGTCTTTGGAAGAGTCAAACACCGAATTGTCTTTCAGTTTTCCGGTGTAATGGATGGATACGGTATCACCGTTTTTTGCCATCCGGTCTCCGGCCATGGCCGGCGAAGCCACCAGCATGAACCCGGTAAGAAGAATCAAAAACCCCTGATAGAACCCTGAATGTTTGAACATGTTGTCACCTTGAAAAAAATTATAAAAATTGTCCGGCAATAATTACGAGCCAACCCTGAGGGGAGCGATTGATCCCGAAATCGGAAAATCAATGATCCATTTGACGGGAAACCGCGAATCAAGAACCCAAATGACCGGTTCAGGCGGAGTGACGCCAAAAAGGCATTCCATGATAGGAGCAGGATATTTGGAAGCTAGATTACATCAAAACAGTTAGAACACAAGGTAATTATCCTTAACCCTTGAAAATGTGGGAGATTCGCGGGCAAAGATTAAACATCCGGGCCCGCCTGGATGGTCCTCGAGGGATTCCCCTTGCTCCTCACCGGACGGATTTCATCCACCTCACGGCTTGCTTAATAACATCCGGGAACGTGTTGGGTTGGACGGCTCCCCGGTGTCCGTGGCCCGGAAACACCCATTCGACATTTTTGTGCCGGCCTAATTTTTTGACCGAGGGTATCTGGACATCCCAGGAATACCAGCAGGCGTTCCGGAAGGCTCCGAATTGTTTTAATTTGGGCAGCCAGGCAAAATGGTCTCCCGTAAATAAAAACCGGTCTTCCCACAACAGCACCTGGTGGCCGCGGGTATGGCCGGGGGTGAATATGATTTTACCCGGACCGATTTGGACATCGTCCTCGCCTTCCACAATGATCTCCGAGTCCGGCTGGGCTTGCACGTCCCGGCGGTTAATGATTCTCTGGGCGTTGAAATGCCGGGCGTACAAATGAGCATCAGCGACATCATCCTGGTGCGACAGAAAAATATATCGAATGCCGCCCGCCGCCTCAAACGCCTGGACCAGATGACGGGTGAAACGCGGCGAGTCGACCAGCCAGTTGCCATCCGGATGCCGGATCCAGTAACTGTCGGCGCCAAAGGAGTCCCGGGCATTGAATCCGTTGATAGACACGCCGGGGATCAACTGCAGGGGAAACGTGCGTTTCGCCGGTTTCAGGTCTGTTTTGTTCTGGGTGCCGATGGACGCTGTGGGGCAGGCGAGAAGAGCCCTCTGCGCTTTCAGCTCATTGGCCGGCGATTGCGGTTGCCGGAACACGTACGAATATTCTTCAGTCTCACCGAAAACAGCGGGGGCGAAACGGCGGCAGGCGCCGCAGTCGATGCAGGTCGAATCGACATAAAAATTCCCCTCAACGTTTTCCTGGAGTTTGAGCGATACCTTGGCCACGGTATATTCCGGATCATAATAATAATTGGAATCCCAATATACCTTTAGATGCCATTGGCGGCCCTATCGATTCAATCAGGTCGTCTGAAAGAGATCAACCTGTTGGAATTAAAGAACCTCTTCATAAACAAAGCGTTTCAAAGCACTCCTCTGAAACGGGGCAATGGAAAAGCGGGATGGGGTTCCTCTGGTTTGACAAGATGAATACTTTGAAATAGATTGGCGTTGAAAAAAAATATGCGATTGACCTTTCCGCAAGCTAACCGGCCGCCTCTTGTTTAAGATCAGGGTTTTTAAACGGAAGTTTTCCCATGAAACGTTTCGCCAATGTTACATTCGCGTTGATCCTCTGCCTGATTCCAGCGGTTATTGAAACGGGTTGCGCGACCCAGCGGACGTGGGCCGAACATCTGAAGGACGCTGAAAGCGGCAACGCGGAGTCGCAATACGTCATCGGTAGCGGCCATTACTTCGGGCACGATCCCGCCCAAAGCCGAGTGGATTACCGGGAAGCGGCGAAGTGGCATCGCAAGGCGGCCGAACAGGGCCATGCCGGCGCCCAGACGGCGCTCGGGGTCATGTACGCAAACGGGCAAGGCGTTCCGCAGGATCACCACCAGGCCGCTCGGTGGTTTCGCAAAGCCGCCGCGCAGGGTCAGGCCGACGCCCAATACAACCTCGGTCTGCTATATTATCAGGGCAAAGGGGTGGACCGCGACGACCCGCAAGCGTTGACTCTGTTCCGCCAGGCCGCGGAGCAGGGGGATCCCCGGGCCCAGTATTATTTCGGGTATATGATTTATCGGGGGCAGAGCGTTGAGCGGAATTACGGGAAAGCGAAGGGGTTGTTTTACCAGGCCGCCCGGAGGGGCGACGCCCGCGCGCAATTTCAGCTGGGTTATATGTACCAACGCGGGGAGGGTGTGGATCAGGACTGGGTGGAAGCGGGCAAGTGGTATCTACAGGCCGCCGAGCAGGGTTTTCCCGACGCGCAATACAATCTGGGAACGATGTTCGCCCTTGGGCGGGGCGTGGGACAAAATTTAAAGGAAGCGGAGAAGTGGTACCGCCGGGCCGCCATGCAGGGCCATAAGGAAGCTCAAACGCAACTCAAATCACTATCCCATAAACCCCCGGAAGAACAATAAAACGGTTTGAAAAAGAAAACGCCGGAGACAATTCAGTTAAAGTTGCCCCCGGCGGCACGCTGGTCGGGGCGACCGGGCCTCGCCCGGAGGATAATTCTAAACGCCACGAAAAAAGCCGCTGAACCGCAGTGCCTTAAAGCATTGGGTCCGGCGGCACGCCCGCTCGGCGCGGGGCCAGTATCGGTTCATCTTTCCGCCTCAAAATGAAAACGCCGGAGACAACTCAGTTAAAGTTGCCCCCGGCGGTTTCGCCGGTGGTCGGGGCGAGAGGATTTGAACCTCCGACCCCCTGCTCCCAAAGCAGGTGCGCTAGCCAGGCTGCGCTACGCCCCGAATTATTTTTTATTTTTCATAGTCACCCTTCGACAGGCTCAGGATGACATTTTGAGGAAGGGTGTCATCAACCACCCCCAGCCCCTCCTTTACAAGGAGGGGAGTCATTGCCATCGGCGGCTCGCCGACTCCCAAAGCAGATGCGCTAGTCACGCTGCGCTACGCCCCGAATTAATTTTTATTTTTCATAGTCACCCTTCGACAGGCTCAGGATGACATTTTGATGATCTCATCCTTTTTCTGTAGTTGCCTGATTCATCAGGCGATTTTTAAAACAGCCCCATCAATGGGGCAACTACAAAATTCGTAAAAGAATCTCCGGGCTCTTCCGGTTTATGCAAAGCTCTCCTTTACAAGGAGGGGAGTCATTGCCCTGCTTCCCTCTGTGGTGAACCCGGCGTATGGATTCCGTCCGTCAAGGTTGTTCCGGTGCTTACTTGTGGTGACCTTTATAGCCGTGGCCCCGGCCGCCCCTGTGCGCATGCAGGGTGGCGATCTTCTTTCTCTGTTCGTCCGTCAATAATTTAAGAAGATTGATTTTGGCATCGATCATTCCGTCGATCTTTTTGGATTTGATCTGTTTCAGCTTGTCGCCGACGGCGCGGATAGCGCTCTCGTCCAGGTTTCCGGAGTGTACCAGCTTGTCCAACTCGAGATGGGCGATTTGATGCTGCGCCTTTAATTCAATGCAAAGTTTGCGAAATTCAAACTGCTTGTCGCGGATTTGCTTAACCTGATCCGCCTTCAGCCCCAAGGCGTGAGCGAAACGCAGGATATGCCGGAAGGGATCTTTACCGTGTCCGCCATGGCCTCCGTGTCTGCGATAATGCCCGCCATGGCCGCGGTACCCGTGCCGGGAGTAGCCGTGCCGGGAGTAGCCGTGTTTGCCGCCACTGCCTTCACGCTTGCTGTATCCATGTTTGGAGCCGTGACTGTACCCCTTGCCATGCTTGGAGCCGGAGCCTTCGGATTTGCCATATCCTTTATCCATCGAGCCGTGCGGGCTGGTCTTACTCCCACTGCCCTCGGGTTGAGTCACTTTGCTGATATCCGCCCGTGCGAAATCCGGGGTGATGAACAGAGCCAGGGGCAAAATCATCATCAGACCTAAGTATCGGGCGAAGCCGTTTTTTTTCCTGTTCATGGCATTCTCCTTTCAATGCTTGACGCGGGGGCGCCGATCCCCGGGTTATTTCCGGCATACGAGCTGGCGGCGGAAGGTTCTCAACGCTTTCCTGGAATGCCGCCGCCCCGCTAAAAAATGGCACGCCCGGCAGGATTCGAACCTGCGACCTACGGATTCGAAGTCCGGTGCTCTATCCAGCTGAGCTACGGGCGCATGGAGTATTTTGGGGTGAGCGACGGGATTTGAACCCGCGACCACTGGAGCCACAATCCAGTGCTCTACCAACTGAGCTACGCCCACCATGGATTAAGATTAGAATATGCGACCTGCGGAACGCAAGCAGGCAGTTTAAACCATCCCTCCCGCCTTTGTAAAAAATATTTTACCGGTTCCTTCCGGATCGGGCCAAGGGGATAGAAATAATTGAATATAAGGGGATTATACCTGAGCGTCCGGCCAAATCCAAGGTCCGTTGCCAATTTTAAATATTCAATTGTGCCCAGGGATTTTCGATGGCCGGGAGTGGTCAACAAATTGCCTCCCCTGCAAGGGGTTATTTGATGACGCGGAGGTGACTGCGGTCCCGTTTCGGCTTGTCCGCCGGTTCGTCCCGGGTTCCCGATCCCGGTTTTGGGGATTTTTTCGATTTAGAGGGAGCGCCGCTCTTTACCGAGTGAATCTGTTCACCCCAGTCAATGTCCTCCGGGATGCTGGCTTCCCAAACCTGCCCCTTTTGGGAATCCGGTTCGTAGATGGCCCATACCGCGGTGAACGGGATCACGCATTTATGCGGCCGGCCGCCGAAGGACAGCGGTCCGTAAATTCCGTCTTCGAGCACTTCAAACGGCCGCCGGAATTTGAGGCTGAAGACCAGATTCAGCATCGGGTTGGTCTTGTGGGCCTTGGGCACGTCCACATCCGGCTGTCGCGCGTCCAGACAGACCATCGCGTCGCTGTTTTTCAGCAGTTCGGTCAGAAATTCCTGCTTTTCCTTATTATCCTGGGTCATGCATTGTAAAGTATCATAATTTCATAGCCACCGAAAGCCAATCAGTGTTACCATGCTCCAAAATTTTCATCATAATATTTTCATTCGAAAGGAAGCGGTCTGCGATGCGGTATTTCAAAGGGTTGTGGGTGATGTTGGCGGTGGCGGGATTGAATGCGGGCGCGGTTTACGCGCAGGAGGCGGCGCTGGAGGAAGCGTTGCCCAATATTTACTGCCTGGTGCCGCAAGCGGGAGACGACGCCAACTCGGCCTTCATCACCACCGGCCAGGGAGTCATCGTCATCGATACCCGGAACAGCCCGGAAGGCGGTGGGAAGGTGTTGAAGGTTATCCGTGAGACCACCGAACAGCCCGTGGCCTACGTTATCAATTCGCACTTCCATAAAGAAAATATCTCCGGCAACGCCGCGTTTAAATCTGTCCCAACCATCATTGCCCACCGGAAATCTCAGCCTCTGATGTTCGAACAGGCGGAGGAGGAAAACCGGCAACTCACCCCTCCCAATGTGACGTTTAAAAAGCAAATGGAGTTGAAGCTGGGACAGTATCACCTGCATTTGATCCATCCCGGTCCCGCCCATACCGAGGGCGATCTGTATGTTTACATTCCGAAATGGCGAATCATCATTACGGGAGGGCTGGTCTACAATCGCATCATTCCCTACCTCGGCGACAGCAATATCCAGTCCTGGATACGCGCCCTCCAGCAGATGGAAGACCTGGATGCCGAAGTGATCGTGCCCGGTCACGGGCGGGTCGGCGGCAAACCGCTGGTGACACAGATAAAGCATTACCTGATGGAACTCACCCGCTTTGTCAACGACGCCCTGGACGCCCGCAAAAATCTTCCGGAGACCCTGAAGCGGGTGAAAGAACAGCTCAAGCCGAAATATTCCGGCTGGGCCCATTTCGAACGGATCGATGAAAACATCGTTCGCGCTTATGTCGAACTCAACGACAAAAGAGGCCGATAAGCTGTTATACTGAGTCATACGTCCAAATGGGATTTAATTCCCCATGATCAGGGAAGGACCGTATGACTCGTTACACCCACCAATCTCGCCACACACTCCTCCGTTCGAGAATCGATACGCTATTGTTTTTGATCCTTCTTTTTCATTTGTTTCAAGGAACGGGGTGGGCTTGTGACTGTGGAGCACCGCCCACTCCCCGAAACGAGCTTCAGGTATATGATGCGGTTTTTTTGGGGACCTCCCACTGGAAAGGTGAATCAAAGCTGGATCCGGTGGAATTTCAAGTGGAAAAAGCCTGGAAGGGAGTTGCCGGAAAAATAATTACAGTTTATGGAGCGGCTGGCGACTGTTCGGAAATTTTTGATAACAATGTAAGTTACCTTGTTTATGCTTTTAGGCTGAAAAAAGGTAAGGGTTATTATACGGATCACTGCGCTCGAAACAGCCCTGCAAAATTTGCCGAAGTTGAAATGAAGGTTCTCAATTGGGCGGTGTCGGGATTGACTGAAACGGAAATTTTAAAGAAATTATTAGACGATTGGATCAACCGTGAGGATAGCCATATTCGATATCAGGCCATCATCCTCATTCATGAAATGATTGCTGTCCATAAAGTGCAGGTGCCAACGTTCAAAAAACCTTCCCAAAAAACTATTAATGCTTTGGAAGATATGGCAAGATCAAACCTGTATAAGGTCAACTCGGCCGCTAATGTAATTTTGAAACTTTTTAAAATGAAGTAACATTAAATCCCCCCTCTCAACCGAGAGGGGGTTTTGTTTATTTAGAATTGGCTGGCCGCCCACGGCCTACGGTTCGATGCCTTTTTCCTTCCAGTATTCGCGCAGATTGTACGTCTGGTCGAGGATGGTATCGAGATAGGTATGGCCGCTGGGGATCATCGGAATAACGTGCCCGTGGCTCTGGTCGTTGTACGGGTACTTGACGTCGAGCACGTACGGTCCCTTGTGTTTGAACATACGCTTGAGCGCCGGCTTGACTTCCTCCGGTTTGCGGATGGTTTCCCCGGCCACGCCGAAGGCGTCGGCGATCTCCGCGAAATCCGCGTCGCCGATGAACGTGTGGCCGCGCAGGGATTTGTAGAACCGGTCCTCCCATTGCGCCACCATGCCGAGGTGCGCGTTGTTGAG